>JGI24140J50213_10000023_pt1 | contig 59451 bp, 69 predicted proteins | sample BarGraIncu00222A_FD_50213 | JGI IMG/M metagenome (IMG submission 50213)
GGGGCACCATCGCCGACATTGTTGAAGTCGTCGGTCAGGATCGCCGGGCTCGTCAGGCCGTTCATGCCGTTGACGAGACGCAGCTTCACCGGGTTGGTGGTGCTCGTCGAGATCGAGTTGTCATCGGGGATCAAGGCGGGCGGCGTGGCCGCGGTGCCGGTGACGAGCAGCGTGAGGTCGGCGCCGGGCGCGGCGCTCAGCCCCGAGGCGTCGGCGGCGACGCCGCCCACGGTGAGGCTGATCGTCAGGGCGCCGGCGGGCACGAGCCTGTAGCTGCTCACCGCCGGCGCGGTCAGGCCGGTGGTGAGCGCGACGCCGTTGGCGCTGGCGGTCACCGCGGCGCCGCCGCCTGCGCCGACTGCCACGCGCAGGCGCGCCGATGTGCTCAGCTCGGGCCTCAGGCTGCCCTGCTGGTCGAGCAGCAGGCCGTTGAGCAGGACGCCGCCGGGGCTCGGCGTCAGGATCAGCGTCGTGATCTGCTGGTCCTTGAGGGTGACGGCGGGGATGTCGAGGCGGAGGTCGGTCTTGTCACCGGCCGCGGTGACACAGATGTGATACGCCGTGCCGCCGCTGGTCGCGTTGACCTGCGTGTACGACGCCTGCAGGCCGGCGACGCCGGTCGCGACCGGCGCCGAGAGCGAACTGCTCAGGTTGGCGCAGGCGGTCGTGACGAGGTAGGCGTCGATGCTGCCGATGCTCGCCGACGCGGCATTGAAGAAGCGCAGCTTGGCCGTTCCCGAACTGGGCGAGCCTTCATCGTCGGAAAGGTAGCTCGTCGTCAGCGTTCCGCCCGACGCGTAGGCGACGATCGTGTAGTGGTTGCGCTTGCCGACGTCGGCGGTCAGCGTCGCCGAAGTCACGCCGGTGCTGCTGTCGGCGATGTTGAATGTGTGGCTGCCGTGGCCGAGGTCGACGTAGCCGCCGACCGCGTACGAGGCGACGCCGGCGGAGACCTTGTTCGAGCCGTCGTAGAGGTCGAGGCTCGCGAACTGGCTGGTCGCGTTGACGAGCCGCGCGCTGCCGTCGAGCGCCGAGACCCCGCCGCCGCAGCCACCGAGCAGCGCCAGCGCCGCGGCACCGGCGAAAAGGATGCGCCGCCCGGTCGTGTCTTCCCGCATCGTCGTCATCGCCTGGCCGCCTTTACATGAGGAGGTGCTCGCCGGCGTTGTCGCCGCCGAGGATGACGTAGTTGACCTTGCGGATGTCGGCGAGTTTCGTTCCGCCCGAATACGAGATCGAGCTTTGCACGTCTTCGCGCATCTCGCGCAGGGTGTCGGCGAGCCTGCCCTTGATCGGCTCGAGGATGCGCTTGCCCTCGACGTGCTTGTACTCGCCCTTGTTGAAGTCCGAGGCCGACCCGTAGTACTCCTTGAAGAGCTTGCCGTCGACCTCGACGGTTCGCCCGGGCGACTCCTCGTGGCCGGCGAAGAGCGATCCGATCATGACCATCGACGCGCCGAAGCGGATGCTCTTGGCGATGTCGCCGTGATCGCGGATGCCGCCGTCGGCGACGATCGGCTTGGTCGCGACGCGCGCGCACCACTTCATCGCCGAAAGCTGCCAGCCACCGGTGCCGAAGCCTGTCTTCAGCTTGGTGATGCAGACCTTGCCCGGGCCGACCCCGACCTTGGTCGCGTCGGCGCCCCAGTTCTCGAGGTCGATCACCGCTTCCGGCGTCGCCACGTTGCCGGCGATCACGAAGGCGCCGGGCAGCTTGGCGTGGATGTGGTCAATCATGCGGTGCACGGTGTCGGCGTGGCCGTGGGCGATGTCGATCGTCACGTAGTCGGCGCCGACGCCCTCGGCGGCGAGGCGGTCGATCTTGTCCTGGTCGGAGCGCTTCACGCCCGAGCTGATCGAGACGAACAGGTTCTTGTCGCGCATCTTCTTCGCGAAGGCGACGCTGTCGACGTCGAAGCGGTGCATGACGTAGAAGAAATCGTTGGCCGCCAGCCACTCGGCGATCGGCTCGTCGATGACCGTCTTCATGTTCGCCGGGACGACCGGCAGGGCGAAGCGGCGCGGCCCGAACTCCTGTGCCGGGTCACATTCCGAACGGCTTTCGACATGGCACTTGCGTGGCAGGAGGAGGATGTTCTCGTAGTCGAAGATTTCCATGGCGGCGCGCAAGCGAAAACGGGCACCTCGAAGAGCGCCCGTAGCCGCATTCTACGCAGGTCGCGCTGCCGCGGCCCGCGTGGACTTGTTCAGAGGTTCCTAGAATGGGTCGATGACCTTATCCCCCGCGGTGAGCCGCCCGTTGTCGCCGCTGCTCGAGCACCTCAACCCGGAGCAGCTGGCCGCCGTGACGCTGCCCGCCGAGCCCGCGCTGATCCTTGCCGGCGCGGGCTCGGGCAAGACGCGGGTGCTGACGACGCGGATCGCCTGGCTGATCCAGACCGGGCAGCTCTCGCCCGGCGGCGTGCTCGCCGTCACCTTCACGAACAAGGCGGCCAAGGAGATGCTGACGCGCCTCGACGCCATGCTGGCGATCCCGGTGCGCGGCATGTGGGTCGGCACCTTCCACGGCCTGTGCAACCGGTTCCTGCGCGCGCACTGGAAGATGGCGGCGCTGCCGCAGGGCTTCCAGATCCTCGATTCGAGCGACCAGCTCTCGGCCGTCAAGCGCGTCATGAAGGCGATGAACCTCGACGAGGAGCGGCACGTGCCGAAGCAGGTGACCTGGGCGATCGCCGGCGCCAAGGAGGACGGCCTGAGGCCCAAGGACGTCGAGGTCAGGGACGAGCAGAGCCGCGTCATGGTCCAGGTCTACGAGGCCTACGAGGCGCAATGCCAGCGCGAGGGCGTCGTCGATTTCGCCGAGCTGATTCTGCGCACGTACGAGCTGATGCGCGACCATGCTCCTTTGCGCGAGCACTACCAGCGGCGCTTTCGCCACATCCTGGTCGACGAGTTCCAGGACACGAACAAGCTGCAGTACGCCTGGCTGAAGATGTTCGCCGGGCCGCCCGAGCTGGGCTGCGCGCTCTTTGCCGTCGGCGACGACGACCAGAGCATCTACGCCTTCCGCGGCGCGCAGGTCGGCAACATGGCGGCGTTCGAGCGCGAGTACCGGGTCCGCAACGTCATCAAGCTCGAGCGCAACTACCGGTCGTACGGCAACATCCTCGACGCCGCCAACGAGCTGATCTCGCGCAACTCGCGCCGGCTCGGCAAGAACCTGCGCACCGAAGCCGGCCCGGGCGAGCCGGTGCGGGTCCACGAAGCACCGAGCGATTTCGCCGAGGCGCAATGGTTCGTCGACGAAGCGCGGCAGCTGCACCGCGAAGGCACGCCGCGCCACGAGATCGCGCTGCTCTACCGCAGCAACGCGCAAAGCCGCGTCATGGAGAGTGCGCTCTTCAACGCCGCCATTCCCTACAAGGTCTACGGCGGCCTGCGCTTCTTCGAGCGCGCCGAGGTCAAGCACGCGCTGTCGTACCTGCGTCTGATCGAGAACCCGGACGACGACACGAGCTTCCTGCGCGTCGTCAACTTCCCGGCGCGCGGCATCGGCGCGCGCACGATCGAGCAGCTGCAGGACGCGGCGCGTGCGAGCGGGCGAAGCCTCTACCAGAGCGTCGGCTCGCTGGGCGGCAAGGGCGGCAACAACCTGGCCGCCTTCACGGCGCGCGTCGACGCGATGCGCGAGGCGACGCGCGGCCTGACCTTGCGCGAAATCATCGTCCACATGCTCGAGGCCTCGAGCCTGGTGGACTACTACAAGACCGAGCGCGAAGGCAAGGACCGCCTCGAGAACCTCGAGGAGCTCGTCAACGCCGCCGAGGCCTTCGTCACGCAGGAGGGCTTCGGCAAGGACGCGGTGGCGCTGCCGGTCGACGAGGTCGGCGCGGCGAGCGGCACCGGCATCTACCGTGGCGAGTCGGGGCGCGCCGAGTTCACGACGCCGGGCGCGGAAGTCGTCGCGACCGGCGAAGTGATCGCGCCGCCGCGCATCGTTCCCGACGCCGAGACCGGCGAGATCATGTCGCCTCTCGGTGCGTTCCTAACCCACGCTTCCCTCGAAGCGGGCGACAACCAGGCGCAGGCCGGGCAGGACGCGATCCAGCTGATGACGATCCACTCGGCCAAGGGCCTCGAGTTCGATTGCGTCTTCATCGCCGGGCTCGAGGAGGGCCTGTTTCCGCACGAGAACTCGGCCACCGACCTCGACGGCCTCGAGGAAGAGCGCCGCCTGATGTACGTCGCGATCACGCGGGCGAGGAAGCGCCTGTACCTGAGCTTCGCGCAGACGCGGATGCTGCACGGGCAGACGCGCTACAACGTCAAGAGCCGCTTCGTCGACGAGTTGCCCGAGGCGGCGCTGCGCTGGATCACGCCGCGCAACCAGGGCTTCGGCTCGGGCTTTGCGCGCGACTACAGCGATGCGTGGGCGCGCGGCTCGGGGCTGCGCTCGATCGTCGGCACCGGACGCGTCCCGGCGTTCGGCGCGGCGCCGGCGCCCAGGCCCGGCGCGACGCACGGGCTGCGCTCGGGCCAGGGCGTGTTCCACGGCAAGTTCGGCGAGGGCGTCGTCATCACCCTCGAGGGCAGCGGCGACGACGCGCGGGCGCAGGTCAACTTCGGGCGCCACGGCATGAAGTGGCTGGCGCTGAGCGTCGCCAAGCTCACGCCCGTCGATTGAGCGGCGTCGCGCGACCCTACAGCAGGCCGGCCCGCTTGACCGCGCGATAGCGGTTGACGAGCTCGATCGCCAGCCGTTGCGGCTCGACGTCGAGGAGCAGCGCGTCGCGCCCGGCGAGACGGCGAAAGGCGGCGTCGCGCGCCTGCGCGAACAGCTGCGCGCCGGCGACCTCGATCGCGTCGCGCTCGACGCGAAGCGGCTGCTCGGCGATCTCGCGCAGGGCGCGCTCGCGCAGGCTGGCGACGAGGACCAGGTGGCGGCTGCGCATCAGCTTGAGCGCGGGACCGAGCTCGCTGGCGTCCTCCTCGCGGAAGTTGGTCAGGACGACGACGAGCGAGCGCTTGGCGAGCACCTTCATGAGATCGGTCGCCGCGGCCTGGTAGTCGGGGTGCGTCGGCGCCGGTTCGATGTCGTGCAGCGTCGCGATCAGCGCGCTCAGCGAGCGAACTCCCTTGCGCGGAGCGACCGAGCGCTGCTGCGCTGCGCCGCCGCCGAAAGTCATCGCCCCGACCTCGTCGCCTTCCTTCAGGGCGACGTAGGCGAGCAGCATCAGCGCGTCGAGCGCCGCGTCGAAGTGGCTGCCGTGCTGCTCCGCGGCGCCTTCGTCGGCGCGCATGCGCCGGCCGCAATCGAGGAGGAAGACGACGCGCTGGTCGCGATCGTCCTGGTACTCGCGAACGATCGGCCGGCCGTGCCGCAGCGTCGCCTTCCAGTCGATGTCGCGGATCGCGTCGCCGGGCCGGTAGTCGGCGAGCTGCTTGAAGTCCGTGCCGCTGCCGCGTTGCGGGTAGCTCTTGATGCCGATCTCCGAGAGACGCCGGTCGCTGGCGAGCCACGCGTAGCCGGCGACGGCGGCGAAGTTCGGATAGACGCGCAGCGCCGCTTCGCCGCCGACGCGAAANCGCATGTCGAAGAAGCCCAGCAGCGTGCGGACGCGGACCTCGGCCGGCGCGAAGTGCGCCAGGCCGCGCCGGCCGGGCCGCGCGTGGTACTGCAACGTCGCGCTCGACCCCTTGGGAACGAAGGTCGCGGCAGGCAGGCCGCGCACCGCGAAGCTCGGATCGACGTGCTCGAACAAGGCGACGTGCCAGCCCCGTTCGCCGTCGTTGACGAGGCTGCCGCGGAGCGGTCGCTCGACGCCGACGGCGAGCGCGGCGGGCAGCTCGCGCCGCCAGCGCAGCGGCGCGGCGCGCCAGGCGCGCCGGCTCGTCGCCAGGTCGGCGCCGGCCGCGAGCAGCCAGGCGGCGAGCGCCGCGCCGGCGCCGGCGTCGACGATCGAGCGCGGCGCGCCGACGAGCAAGGCCACCGCCGCGACGACCGCGAGCGCGGCGAGCGAGACGATGCCGGCTCGAGTCGGCAGCGGGATCAGGCGCATCGCTTCACAGGCGCGGCGCGACGACCGTCTCGAGCAGGGCGACGAGCAGCTCGTCGACGCGGCGCCCTTCGAGCTGCGCATCGGGCGCGAGGAGGACGCGATGGCGCAGGACGGGCAGGGCGAAGCGCTTCACGTCGTCCGGGGTGGCGAACTCGCGCCCGTCGAGCAGGGCCGCCGCGCGCGCCGTGCGGACCAGGGCGATCGCGCCGCGCGGCCCGCTCCCCGCGGCCAGGCCGAGGCCGCCGCGCGTCGCCCGGACGATGCGCACCGCGTACTCGACGACGCGGGCGTCGACGTGGACGCGCGACGCAAGGCCCTGCAACGCGAGCAGCGTCGCCGCATCGATGCATTCGATCACGGCGCCGAGCGGCAGCTGGTCGCCGGCGCGGTCGTCGGTCGTTCGCTGGACGATGGCGACCTCCTCGGCCTGCGGCGGGTAGGTGATCTCGATCTTCACGAGGAAGCGGTCGAGCTGCGCTTCCGGCAGCGGATAGGTGCCTTCGGTGTCGATCGGGTTCTGCGTCGCCAGGACGATGAACGGCCGCTCCAGCGGCAGCGTCTCGCCCTCCAGGCTGACCTGGTATTCCTGCATCACTTCGAGCAGGGCGCTTTGCGTCTTCGCCGGCGCGCGGTTGATCTCGTCGGCGAGCAGGATGTTCGTGAACACCGGGCCGCGCCGGATCCGCAGGGCGCCGAGCCCGCCGGCACCCGATGCCGCCGGGTCGAGCACGGCATGGCCGGTGATGTCCGACGGCAGCATGTCGGGAGTGAACTGGATGCGCGCGTAGCGCAGCGCGACCGCCTTCGCGAGGGCGCGCGCCAGCAGCGTCTTGCCGAGGCCCGGGACTCCTTCGATGAGGGCGTGGCCCGAAGCCATGATGGCGACGAGCAGCTGCTCGATCGCGTCGTTCTGGCCGACCATGGCCTTGCCGATTTCGTCGCGCAGCAGGCGCAGGCGTTGCGCCGCGTCGGCGAGTTCGTTGCTGTCGATGCTGCTCATGGAATGCGTACCTGGAGTGAATTCGGGGACCGGGCGGCGCGTGCCTTCGGCAAGAGGGCGCGGCGGGCGTGTTCGAGCGTGGCGATCGCGGCGGCGAGCGCATGCGCCCGCCCGGGCTTGCGCATCGCCGCGGCGAGCGCCGCGGCGTCGCCGTCGCCGTGCCTCGTGATCGCCGCGGCCCGCTCGTCGAAGCTCGGCAGCGCCGCATAGCCCGGGATCGCGCGCGCCGCGGTCGCTTCCAGGGCATGCAGGCTGGCGCGATGCAGGGCCCGGCCGTCGCCGGCGGCGATGAAGGCGGCAGTGCGGCGGATCTGCTCGCCGATCGAGCGGCGGGCCGGTCGCGGCTCGGCACCGAGCGGGCCGAAGCGCGGCCCGCCGCGCCACAGGGCCAGCGCGAACGCGGCGAGCGCGAGCAGCAGCGCCGGCGCAGCGGCGGCCCAGAGCGCGCGCAGGAAGGGAGTTCGCGCCTCCTCGTCGACGAACCAGACTTCGTCTCCCGAGCGCAGGCCGAGCGCCGCGGCGAAGACGAGGGCGCCGTCGTCGGCGACGATGCCGTTGTTGGCGAAGGCACCGCGCAGCACGCTGACGGTGGCACTCCCCCGGCCGACCGGAACGCGCAGCATGCGCGTGCCGCCGAGATCCTCGAGCGCCCATTGCGGCGTCGCGGCGAGCTCGCGCAAGCGTCCTCCCCCGGAGGCGCAGACGCGATAGCTGCGCGCCAGCGTGAACGCCGGTTGCACGGTATCGGGCTCGCTCACCACATGACAGTAGTCGACGCGCGGCCGCGCCGCCGGGCCGCTCGCCGGCGCCGCCGGCCGAGCCGCTTCGACGCGGCGGATCGGAAGCCACTCGGGAATGGCGAGTGCGCCGAAGGTCGCGTTCTCGGCGAGGACGAGGCGGCCGCCGCCTTCGACCCAGTGCCTCAGGGCGTCGTCGCGCCCCGGGAACATGTTCCAGTGCGAGGAGCCGAGGACGAGCGTCGCGCCGGGCGGCGGCAACGCGTCGAGGCTGCGCCGAGCGACCGCCGTCGCGCCGAGCGCGTTGACCAGCGCCTTGGCGACGTAGAAGCGATCGCGCGCGACCTTGTCCTTCGGGAACGTGCGCACGTCGACGTCGACCCATTCGATCGCGTCGCGCAGCCAGACGGCGGCGGCGACGGCGAGCGCGCCGGCGAGCAACGTCAGCAGCACGCCGCGCGTCTTCATGGCGGCGAGGCCGCAGCGGCGCGCAGCGGCAGCATGCGCTCGAAGTCGTCGCACAGCGCGAGCACGGCGGGCGTCTCGAGGCGACGGTTGCCGTAGACGGCGAGCTGCCACGACAGGACGAGGCGGGCGACGAAGGCGCTGCGCTCCGGCGCGAGCGCGGCGCGCGCCAGGCGCAGGCAGTCGCCTTCGGTGCTGGCGTCGTCGATCGGCACGGCGTGCGCATGGACGAGCCGCGACAGCGCGCCGCGATAGAGGAGCGACAGCGCGGCGCGCCGCTGCCCGGCGAGCCAGGCGGCGCGGACCGCGGCGCCAATGTCGGCGGGCAGGCTCTCGGGACGGATGTCGAGTTCGCGCACGTGGCTCGGCAGGCGCGCTCCGGGTCGCAGGGCGGCCTCGCCGTGCACCGCGAGCCAGCGCCGCGCCGCGACCAGGCAGACGGCGAGGGCGGCGGCGCCGGCGAGCCAGACGAGTGCGCGACCGCCTTCGGCGAGCCAGCGCGCGAGGTCGACTAGCCAGGGGTCGGGCGAGACGCGCTTCGCCTGGGAGTCGTCGTCCCGCTTGAAGCGCCAGCTGCGTTCCTTGTGCGTGCCGCCGAGATCGGGATCGGCGCGCACCTGCGATGCAGCGGACTCGACCGCGGCTGCGGTAAGCGGTGCATGCCCCGCTGGCGGCGCGGCGCGGGCCGGCGCCGGCGAAAGCGCGCCGACCAGCGCGACGGCGAGCAGCGCGCGGCATGCTCGCGACCGGCGCGGCTCAGCTCGCGAAGGCAACGCGAAACTCCTGCTCGATGTCCCACGCCTCGAGCTCGACGCGGCGGTTCAGGTACATCGCGAATCCGGCACCGACGAAGAAGGGCTCGACGATGGCGACGGCGGTCGCGTAGCAGAGCAGCTGCAACGCCCCGGTCCAGCCGCCCGAGCCGGTATAGAGCGGGCCGATCCAGTCGCTGCGGTCGTCCGTCACCAGGAACCACGCCGGCAGGATGGCGACGCCCAAGGCGATCGCGAACTCGATCCAGGAGAACGCGTTCTGCATCGCCAGCGCCGCGCCGCGGTGGTTGAAGAGGATCTGCTTGACGCGGCGGCGCCGCGCCGAACCGCGCTGGCCTTCGAGCTGCTGCGCCGGCTGCACATAAGAGCGCCAGGGCGACAGGCGGCGCAGCGTCAGCGTCGCTGCGAGGTCGCGCCACCACACGTCCTTCCAGGCGATCAGGAGATCCGCGAAGCGCGTCTCTTCTCGAAAGACGGCGCGGCCGAGAACGAAGAGCAGCGAGCGATCGAGCCAGGGCTTCAGGCAGAAGAGCGCGAATGGCGCCCAGCCGCCGCCCCAGGGGAGGAATGCTGCCGCCACCAGCGTCGCGAAGACGTGGACCGGCAGGAAGCTGCGCCAGACCGAGCGCGCGTTCGCGCCGACCAGGCGAACGCCGAGGTCGGCCGCCTCGAACATCGTTCGCCGCGACAGCGCGACGCCGATCGCCTCGACTCTCATCGACGGTTCGCGGCACGGGGCGGCCGCCCCTGCAGCGAAAGGTAGGCGATGACAGCGACCCAGCAGACGCCGCCGACGGCGAACTTGACGGAAGGCTCGACCCAGCGCGCCGACGACCAGAACGCCTCGAGCGCGGCGGCGACGACGAACATCGCGGTGATTCCGTAGACGAGCACGCTGGCGCGCTGCGCCGCGTCCTGTAGTGCCGCCAGGCGAGTGCGCCGGCCCGGCGCGAGCAGCGCCTGGCCGAGGACGAGCCCGGCCGCGCCCGCGAGGACGATCGCCGTCAGCTCGAAAGCGCTGTGCGTGATAACGAACGAATAGAAGGTCTCGCCATGGCCGCGCCATGTCAGATAGCCGGCGATGCTGCCCGCCAAGAGGCCGTTGACGGCGAGGAAGAAGACGCTGCCGGCGCCGAAGAAGATGCCGCTCGCGAAGCACTGGAAGGCGATGCCGATGTTGTTGCGAATGTAGTGGCCGAACATCGCCCAGTCCGACCCGGCGTTGGCGCGGCCGATCGGGAGCTCGCTGTCGCCGTACATCCGCTCGTACTCGTCGACCGTGCCGACGTCGTGCAGCGAGAGGACGAAACCGGGGTCGAGATAGCAGGCGACGCCGACCGCGAGCAGCGGCCCGGCGAAGACGAGCAGGGCGATGAGCACCTGCATCCGGTGCGCGCGGACGGCGACCGGGAAGTCGACGAGGAAGAGCCGGCCGAGGCGGCCGATGCCGAAATCGGCCTGCCGATAGATGCGCTGGTGCGCGCGTGCCGTCAGGGCTTCGAGGCGCTCGATCATCGGCACCGGGTACGCGCGTGCCTGGGCGATCGCCAGGTGCTCGCAGGTCGCGCGGTACAGCTCGGCCAAGCGGGCCCTGTCGGCGCGCGCCGGCGCGATCTTCTTCCGGGTCGCGTCGAGCGCCGCCTCGAGCTCGTTCCAGACCGCGGCGTGCCCAGCCTCGAATTGCAGAGGCGTCATCGGTGCCCGAGCAGCCAGTGGGCGACGCCGACGAGCGCGGCGACGCGCTGCTCGGCGGCGACTCGCGGCACGACCGCCGGTGCCGCGATCGCCGCCAGCTCGTCGGCGCGCGCCGGCGTCAGGCGCGCCACCCGGCCGGCCCAGGCGACGATCGCCGATTGCGCGCGGGGCGACAGCCGCTCGGCCGGCGGGCGCGGCGCGACGCTCGGCAGGGCATGGCCCGAGGGCGGCCGCTCCCAGTGGACGACGAGGGTGCCTGCGGCGAGATCGCCCAGGCGCTTGAAGTCGGGACGGAGCAGCATCGCGAGCAGGCCGAAGGCATAGAGAAAGGGCATGAAGTCGGCGGCCCGCAGGAGGTTGCGGGTCAGCGACGCGGCCGGCGTCACCGGCAGGCCGCTATCCATGACGACGCGCAGGCCCAACGCCCGCTTGCCGGGTGTGGCCGCGCCCTCGCTGAGCTCGAAGACGACCGGATAGAGCCACTCGAGCGCGAAGAAGACGACCAGGCCGATCCCGAAGCCGAAGCCGCCGAGGTTGTCGAGCACCAGGCTCAGGACCCCGAACAGCGCCAGACGCACGCCGAAGTCGATGGCGAACGCGTAGAGGCGCGACACGACGCCGGCCGGCGCCACGGCGAGGCCGATTCCTTCAGGCGTCTCGACGCGAAAGCGCGTGTCGAGGAGCTCGTCCTCGAATGCCGCGCTGCGCATGGACGGGCGCTGCCTGCGCTGCCGGGCTCAGGCCTTGATGACGATCGTGTCGGCGATGTTGTCGTGCACGCACTTGCGCGACTCGCGAAAGATCATCAAGGCATCGACCAGGCCGTACAGCCAGCCGACCACCGGAATCAGCGCCAGCAGGCTGTTGACGAAGTAGCGCAGGCCGGCAAGGCGAACGAGCGTCGCCTTGCCGCCGTCGCTGCGCACGATGCGGATATGCAGGAGCATCTTGCCGATCGTCTGGCCGCGCGCGGCCAGCAGGTAGCCGTGAAGGACGAGGAAGATGATGAAGCCGGCGAGCGTGTTCTCGACCATCATGACGAGCAGGCCGCGCCTCGACGGGTCGAAGACGTTGAGCGGCGTGAGCCGCGAGAGCACCCAGAACACGACGCCGGCCAGGATCGCGTCGATCAGCACGGCGCCGAGCCGGGTGCCGCGCCCGGCGAGTTCGCCAACCGTCGATATGGCGACGTCCTCGACGTGCGCGGTCGGCGGCGCGAATCGATTCCCTTGCGCCACATCGCTCATCCCTGCTCCCGATTCCTCTTGATGCGGCCGATCGTAGCAGCGGGCGCGACGGCCGAGAAGGCGGCGGGCGGAGGCGCGCGCGATGGGGCACGTATCGTCGCTTCCCGGGCACGCCGAATGCCGATCGCGCGGCGCGAGCGGCCGGCGCGAAGGCGGTGCTCGTCGTCACCGTCGCCGGTGCTAGCCGACGTGAGCCCGGGCCTTCGCTCAGCATCGGCGGCTTCGGCGTCGGCCGCGGCAGCGCCGTCGGCGTCGGCGCGGCGGTGCCGTCGGCCGTGGCCAGGTGACGACCGGCTACTCGGCGAGCGCCCGCATCGCCGAGACGTCGGGCGGCTGCCTCGTCTGGACCGCGAGGGCGACGGCTGCGCCATCGTCCGACCTCGACAACCAGCTCGGCGGGCGCGCGAACGCCGTACTCGGCGCGGCCGACCAGTCCGGGCTCATCTGACCGGCGCTGCGGCCGACGCTGCGGCGGCCGATCGTTCGTGCCGTCAGGCGCTCTGCGCGCCGGGCCGGGCCGCGTCGACGACGAAGCTCGCCACCGTCGTGATGCCGCTCGCCGGGTCGGCCGGCCGATCGACCGATTGCAGGCGCGCCCGCAACTGCTTGGCGTCGAGGACAAAGCTCATGTAGCCGCGCTGGTCGGAGCGGCCGAAGCGGATATGCGGATTGAACGGGCGCGCCGCGTCGATACGCGACTGGGCGAGTCCGAGACTGGTGATCGAGGTGCCGCAGAACTCGCTCGCGACGACTGCCGATCTTGCATCGTCGAAGTCCGCTTTCAGGTCGGCGACGTAGTTGCTGTGCACGTCGCCGCCGAGGACGACGACCCCCGGCACCTTCTTCTCCGCGACTGCGCCGAGCAGGCGATCGCGCGCCGCCGGATAGCCGTTCCAGCCGTCGGTCCAGTAGGTGCCGCCGCCTTGCGCCGGGTCCTTCCAGGAAAAGCGCGCCATGAGCGTCTGCTGCGCCAGGAGGTTCCAGGGGCGTGACAGGTCCCAGCCGTCGGCGAGCCAGCGTTCCTGCTCGAGGCCGAGCAGGGTGCGCTTCGGATCGAGCAGCTCCGGACACGCGGCCAGCGATACCGTGTTCGATCCGCCGCGGCCCGGCTTCGGACACGCCTGCACGTCGCGATACTGGCGGTCGTCGACGAGGTGGATGCGCGCCAGCGTCCCCCAGTCGAGCCGGCCGACGATACGCATGTCGGGCCCGGCCGGGCGAACCGATTTCGGAAACGGCATGTGCTCCCAGTAGGCGCGGTAGGCGGCGGCGCGTCGCGTCGCGAAGTCGGGGTCGAGGTCCTCGCTGCGCATGTTGGCGTAGTCGTTGGCGACCTCGTGGTCGTCCCAGACGAGCAGCCACGGCGCCGCGGCGTGCGCCGCCTGCAGCTGCGGATCGCTCTTGTGCGTCGCGTAGCGGGCGCGGTATTGCGCCAGTGTCCGCACGACGCCGCCTTCGACCGGCCGGACCGCGTCGGGCTTCGACGCGTATTCGTAGATGTAGTCGCCGAGGAAGAAGACGACGTCGGGATCCTCGGCAGCGACGTGGCGCCACGCCGCGTAGTGGCCGACGTCGTAGCGCTGGCAGCTCGTGATCACGAAGCGCAGCGTCGCGGCGGCGTCGGGGGCCGGCGCAGTGCGCGTGCGACCGATCGTGCTCTGCTGGCCCAGGGCGCTGAAGCGATACCAGTACCCCCTTGCCGACTCGAGTCCTGCCGGCTCGGCGTGCACGCTGTGCGCCCACGCCGCCTCGGCGATCTCCTCGCCGCGCGCGACGACGCGCTGGAAGCGCTCGTCGTCGGCGACTTCCCAGCGCACCGGCACGTGTTCGGGCAGGCCGTCTCCGGTCAGGCGGGTCCACAGCACCATGCCGCTTTGCCGCGGCTGCCCCGAGGCGATGCCGAGCCCGAAGCGCGGCACGTCGGCGGCGCGCGCCGAGGGCGCGAAGAGCGGTGCTGCGCCGAGGGCGGCGGCTCCCTGGAGGAAGCGGCGGCGCGGGACGAGCAGGGTCAGACTCCCACTTCGTCGATCTCGCGGTAGACGTCGCGCAGCCACATCTTGACGCGCTGCCGATCCATCAGGCCGAGCCCGCTCGCATCCCGGTCGGACGTCTTCGCCTTCCAGAAGCTGCTGCTCGTGTTGTCGATCTTCTGCATCGCGCCTTCGTTCAGCTTCTTCATCGAGACGACGTGCGCGCCCATGCGGATGGCACGTGCCTGCTCGCCCGACTGCTCGAGCGTGCCGAAGTCGCTGCCGCGCACCTGGTTGCGAACAAGCACGTAGGCCAGGCCGGTGCCGAAGCGATCGAGGAGGCGGCGCAGCAGGTCGACCGAGTCCTTGCCAGAATCCATGACGTGCCAGTAGTGGAGCTTCATGCCGAGCTCGTCCGCGAGGCTCAGCACGCCGGCCTCTTCCATCCAGGTGGCGAGCGGGTCGTGCGTCTGCGCCGCCAGGTCGACGATGATGCGACGGCCTGGCACGTCGACGGCGGCCTCGACGATGGCATCGAGCGACTCGACCTTGTCGATCGCGACCGGCGACGCGTAGCCGGCGTAGAAGCGCATCAGCGCGCCGTGCGATCGGTCGGTGTCGAAGCCGAGGAAGGGCAGGTCCTTGTCGATCAGGTACTGGGCCAGGACCCGCGCCATCAGCGACTTGCCGACACCGCCTTTTTCGCCGCCGATGAGGTGGATCGGGGTCGTCATCACTTGGCCGGCGCTGCGCCCGTGGGCACGGCGACGTCGATCGTCTTCTCGACGACCTTGCCGGCGACCTTGACAGTCGAGCCGACGACGGCGCTGCCGACCGAGACGGCAGCCCCGCCGACGCTGACCGCCGCGCTCGCCGCCATGCCGGCGACGCTGACGACGGCGCAGCCGGACACGGCGACGGCCAATGCAACGGCGGTGGCGAGCTCGCGGATACGCCGGGAGGACAGAGGGCTCATGGAAAAGATTGTCGCGCAACGAACCCGGCCGGGCGACGACTTTGCATCGAAGCGTGTCGCTTCGATGCCGCAATCCGTCACGAGTGGCAACGTCGCCGATCGCCTTGCCGCGCTCAGCCGCGCCCGACGAAGGGCATCTTCGTGGCCATCACCGTCATGAACAGGACGTTGGCTCCCGGCGGCAGGCCCGCCATGTGGACGACCGCGTCGGCGACGTGGCGCACGTCCATGCGCGCCTCGACGGCGAGCTCGCCGTTCGCCTGCGGCACGCCCTGCGTCATGCGCTCGGTCATCTCGGTGGCGGCGTTGCCGATGTCGATCTGGCCGCAGGCGATGTCGTAGGCGCGGCCGTCGAGCGCGGTCGACTTCGTCAGGCCCGTGATGGCGTGCTTGGTCGCCGTGTAGGGGCTGCTCCGCGGCCGCGGCGCGTGCGCCGAGATCGAGCCGTTGTTGATGATGCGGCCGCCGCGCGGCGACTGGCTCTTCATCATCCGGAACGCCTCCTGCGTGCAGAGGAAGACGGCCGTGAGATTGATGTCGACGACGGTTTTCCACTGCTCGACCGTGAGGTCTTCGAGCGGCAGCGGCGGCGCTCCGGTGCCGGCGTTGTTGAAGAGCAGGTCGAGCCGGCCGAAGGCGTTGCGCGTCGCCGCGAAGAGCGCCTTGACGGCGGCCGGATCGGTCGCGTCGGTGGGAACGGCGAGCGCATTGGCGGCGAGCTTGCCGGCGGCCGAGCGCGTCGCTTCGAGCGCGTCGGCGCGGCGACCGGCGAGGGCGACGTGCCAGCCGGCCTCGAGCAGGGCGAGCGCCGAGGCGCGGCCGATGCCGCTGCCCGCGCCGGTGACGATGGCGACTTTGTTGTTCATCGATGCAACTCCCGGTCGAAGCGGTCCGACATCATGCATCCGCCGGGGTCGGCGTTGCGCTCTCTTCGGCGAAGCAGCCGCTGAAGGTGAACCAGAGGCTCGCGTAGATCACGGTCGTGTAGAAGAGGACCAGGGGCGTCGCGATGTAGGTCGCCTGCTGCGGCCCGGCCAGGGCGACGAGCAGGCTCAGCAGCAACGTGAAGACGAGGCCGAGGCCGATCCAGACGAGGCCGTAGACCGCGAACGCGCCCTTATTGCGCCAGATCGCGACGCTGCTGAAGAAGAGCGCCTTGGCCCAGCCCTGCTCGCCCCACCAGACGAGGCCGGGCGCGTGCCAGAAAGGAATCGACAGCAAGGCGCCGAGGGCGACGCGCAGCAGGAAGCCCGCCTGCAGGCGCGAGTCTCCGAGCTGTGCTTCGATCGCCTCGGGCGTCGCCTGCGGATTCGCTGCCGTGTCGAGGAGGGAGACGAGCGCATCGCCTTCGACCACGGCGATGAGCCCGATCGCGACGAAGGCCGCGACCAGATAGGCGAGGCCGAGCTTGAGCATGCGGACGATGCGCGGCCGGTCCGCCGCCGCGAGCGCCAGGAAGGCACCCGGCACCGGCCGCTCGCCGGCGACGCTGAGCCGGCTCGCGATCATGAAGAGAAGCGAGCCGAACGGCGCGATCAGGAGCAGGATCGGCCGGCCGATCAGCGGCACGCGGATCAGCACGAACAGGACCAGCGCGCACGCGGCGAACAGCGCGGTGAAGCCGAGCGGCTGGCGAAAGAAGACCTGGAAAGCGCGGCGCACCCAGGTGACGCCTTCGGCCGGCCGGGCCAGCAGCAGCTTCATGAGGCGAGCCGGTGCCGCGCCGGGTGCCACGGCGCTTCGCGGCGCTGCAGCAGGACGCGCTCGAAGTGGTCGGGGTCGTGCGCCTTCAGCACGACCGCCTCGCGCGGCAGGTGCACGTCCCACGAGCGCGACAGCCAGAAGCGGAACGCCGCGGCGCGCATCAGCGCCGGCAGCAGGCGCAGCTCGGCGTTCTCGAGCATGCGCACGCTCTCGTAGGCCTGAACGAAAGCTTCGGCGCGGTCTTCGGCGAGGCGCCCCGACTCGAGGTCGATGCACCAGTCGTTGAGGGCGACGGCGATGTCGAAGAGCAGGCAATCGACGCCGGCGAAATAGAAGTCGAAGACGCCGGCCAGCGTCTTGCCCTCGAACATGACGTTGTCGCGGAACAGGTCGCCGTGGATCGCGCCGCACGGCAGCGCCGCGTACGCCGGCGCCGCGGCGAGATGCTGCTGGAAGACGAGCTCGTCTCGCATGAGTTCGGCGCGGTCGGGGTCGAGATGCGGAACGACGATCGGCACCGTCTCGTTCCACCACGCCAGGCCGCGCAGGTTCGGCTGCGCCGGAGCGAAGTCGCTGGCCGCGACGTGCAGGCCGGCAAGCATCGTGCCGACGCTGGCGCAGTCGGCGGCGTCGGGCGCCAGGTGGTGCTCGCCCGGCAGGCGGTCGACGACGGCGGCGGGCTTGCCCTTGAGCGACAGGAGCAGGGCGCCGCTGGCATCGGGGTGCGGGCCGGGGACGGGCATGCCGCGGTCGGCGAGGTGCTTCATGAGCTCCAGGTAGAACGGCAGTTCGGCAGCGGTCAGCCGCTCGAACAGCGTCAGGACGAACCGCCCCTGGCTCGTGTCGGCGAAGTAGTTGGTGTTCTCGATGCCGCCCGCGCACGGCTCGAGCATGCGCAGGGCGCCGATCGCCAGCCCGTCGATCAGGCGAGCCGCCTCGTCGAACGAGACCTCGGTGAAAACCGCCATCGAAAGAGGAAGGGGGTGCGCCTGGATGGGTTCTTAGAAGCTAAGCACGTTCCACACGCGTTTGCCCGGAGAGCCGCGCGAAGGGATCGACCCTTCGGTGAGATCGCGCGAGCCGTCGCCGGTGAGGACTTCGTAGCTCGGCACGTTGCCCTTCGGAGCGACCGTTACCTTCTGCAGCTGGCCGCGAACCCGCAGCTCCTCGATGCGGGCGCGGCTGTCGTCGATCACGGTGCGCTTGACGATCGGCTCGTTCGCCGCCCGGTCGGCGGCGGCCGAGGCTTCGACGGGCGACTCGCGCGGCGGCGCTGGCGTCGGGTCGGCCGCGTTCGCGAAGGCGCCGAGCCCGAGCAAGGCTCCGGCGAAGAGTGCCCGCGGCGTCGCTTTCATGCTGCCATTCTAGGCCGGCCCGTGCCGGGGCGTTCCCGCACAATCGCACGAATGGTGGACCGGACACTGCTGCTCGTCGACGGATCGAGCTACCTCTATCGCGCCTATCACGCGCTGCCCGACCTGCGCAGCCCGAGCGGCTTCCCGACCGGGGCGATCCGCGGCGTCGTCTCGATGATGAAGCTGTTGCGCGAGCAGTACCCGGCGGCGCACGGCGCGTGCGTCTTCGACGACAAGGGCAAGACCTTCCGCGACGACTGGTACCCCGAGTACAAGGCGAACCGCACGGCCATGCCGGAAGACCTGGCGCTGCAGATCGAGCCTATCGTCGAGGCGATCCGGCTGCTCGGCTGGCCGGTCCTCACGGTGCCCGGCATCGAGGCCGACGACGCGATCGGGACGATCTCGTGCATGGCCGCCAAGGGCGGCTTTCGCGTCGTCATCTCGACCGGCGACAAGGATCTGGCGCAGCTCGTCGACGAGAACGTCACGCTCATCAACACGATGAGCAACGAGAAGCTCGACGTCGCCGGCGTCGTCGCCAAGTTCGGCGTCCCGCCCGAACGCATCGTCGACTACCTGGCGCTGATCGGCGATTCGGTCGACAACGTCCCCGGCGTCGAGAAGGTCGGGCCGAAAACGGCGGCGAAGTGGATCGCCGAGCACGGCTCGCTCGACGCCGTGATCGCTGCGGCGCCGACGATCAAGGGCGTCGTCGGCGAGAACCTGAGGAAGGCGCTGCAATGGCTGCCGCAGGGCAAGCGCCTGGTCACCGTCGCCACCGACTGCAACCTCAGTGGCCACGTCCTCGGCTGGCCGGAATTCGATGCGCTGGCCCTCGGTGAGATCGACGTGCCCAGGCTCATGGCCTTCTACGATCGCTACGGCTTCGGGGCGATGCGGCGTGAGCTCGAGGCCTCGCTCGGAGCGAAGGCCGAAGCGGCACCCGAGGGCGGTGCGGGTGCCGCGGCGGCGACGATCGAGCTGCCCGCCGTCGTGCCGAGCGAGGCGATCGTCAAGCGCTACGAGACGGTGACCACGCTCGAAGCGCTCGACGCCTGGGTGGCGCGCGTCGCGGCCACGGAGCTCGTCGCGCTCGACACCGAGACCGATTCGCTCGACCCGATCCGGGCCCGCATCGTCGGCATCTCGCTCGCGGTGGCGCCCGGCGAGGCGGCCTACATCCCGCTGCGCCACGACTACGCCGGCGCTCCCGATCAGCTGGCCATCGAGACCGTGATCGCGCGCCTCGGGCCGTGGCTCGAGAACCCGGATGCGGCCAAGGTCGGGCAGAACACCAAGTTCGACACGCACGTCTTCGCCGGTGCCGGCGTCGCGGTGCGCGGCTACCGCCACGACACCCTGCTCGAAAGCTACGTCCTCGAGGCGCACAAGCCGCACAGCCTCGAAAGCCTCGCTTTTCGCCACCTCGGCCGCACCGGCCTGAGCTACGAGCAGGTCTGCGGCAAGGGCGCGAACCAGATCCTGTTTTCGCAGGTCGAGGTCGGCCGTGCCGCCGAGTACTCGTGCGAAGACAGCGACATGACGCTGCACGTGCATCAGGCGCTCCTGCCGCGAATCATGGAAGAGCCGGGGCTGGCGCGCGTCTACGCCGAGATCGAGATCCCGATCTCGGCGATCCTGGCGCGCATCGAGCAGACCGGCGTGCTCATCAATTCGGCGCTCCTGGCGGCGCAGAGCCAGGCGCTGGCCGAACGCATGGTGGCGCTCGAGGCCGAGGCCTACGCGCTCGCCGGCCAGCCGTTCAACCTCGGCAGCCCGAAGCAGATCGGCGAAGTGCTGTTCGGCAAGCTCGGCATGCCGGTGAAGCGCAAGACGGCGAGCGGCGTGCCGTCGACCGACGAAGACGTCCTGCAGGAGCTCGCCGCCGACTATCCGCTGCCGGCCAAGCTGCTCGAGCACCGCGGCCTGGCGAAGCTGAAAGGGACCTACACCGACAAGCTGCCGTTGATGGTCAACGCGGCGACCGGCCGCGTCCACACCAACTACGCGCAGGCGGTGGCCGTGACCGGACGGCTGTCGAGCAACGATCCGAACCTGCAGAACATCCCGATCCGCAGCGCCGAGGGAAGGCGCATCCGCGAGGCCTTCATCGCGCCGGCCGGGGCGAAGATCCTCTCGGCCGACTACTCGCAGATCGAGCTGCGCATCATGGCGCACATCTCGGGCGACGCGGGTCTGCTCGCCGCCTTCGGCGCGAGCGTCGACGTGCACCGGGCGACCGCCGCGGAGGTGTTCGGCGTCGCCGTTCCCGAGGTCTCGAGCGAGCAGCGGCGCTACGCCAAGGTCATCAACTTCGGCCTCATCTACGGCATGAGCGCCTTCGGCCTGGCCGCCAACCTGGGCATCGAGCGCGGCGCCGCGACCGCCTACATCGAGCGCTACTTCGCGCGCTATCCGGGCGTCAAGCGGTACATGGACGAGACCCGCGCGTCGGCGCGCGACAAGGGCTACGTCGAGACGCTGTTCGGGCGGCGCGTCTGGCTGCCCGACATCAAGGCCGGCGGCGGGCCGCGGCGCAGCGCCGCCGAGCGGCAGGCGATCAACGCGCCGATGCAGGGGACCGCCGCCGACCTCATCAAGCTCGCGATGATCGCTGTGCAGGGCACGCTCGACCGCGAAGCGCGGGCGACGCGGATGATCATGCAGGTCCACGACGAGCTCGTCTTCGAGGTGCCCGAGGCCGAGCTGGCCTGGGCCCGCGAGGCGGTGCCGCGCATCATGGCCGGCGTCGCGGCGCTGGCGGTGCCGCTGGTCGCCGACGTCGGCGTCGGCGCCAACTGGGACCAGGCGCACTGACCCCGGGCGCCGGACGAGCGGCACCGTCTACTAGGGCAAGACCCCTTCCATTGGCGCTGCCATGCCCTATGGTGCGCGCAACGCGGCGCGACCAGAGGTCCGACATCGATCCACCGCTTCTCCAGGTCGACAACGTCACCGTGCGCTTCGGCGGCATCACCGCCCTCGAAGGCGTTTCCTTCGTCGTGAGCGCGGGACACATCGTCGGCTTCATCGGCCCGAACGGGGCAGGCAAGACGACGATGTTCAACTGCCTGTCGCGGCTCTACGCCTTCAGCGAAGGGCAGATCCGTTTCGAGGGCCGCTCGATCCTCGAGACGCCGTCGTACGGCATCGCTGCGCTCGGCATCGGCCGCACCTTCCAGAACCTGGCGCTGTTCCGCTCGATGAGCGTGCGCCAGAACATCATGGTCGGCGGCCATTCGCGCACCGGTACCGGCTGGCTCGCCAACGCGCTGCGCCTGCCGCGCGTGCGCGTCGAGGAGGCGCGCCTGGGCGCGCAGGCCGACCGGCTGATCGCGTTGCTCGGCCTCGGCGGTGTCGCCGACGCGCCGGTGATGGACCTGCCCTTCGGCACGCAAAAGCGCGTCGAGCTCGGCCGGGCGCTCGCCTGCCAGCCCAAGCTGCTGCTGCTCGACGAGCCTGCCGGCGGCCTGAACCACCAAGAGGTCGAGGCGCTGATGGAGCTGCTGCGCCGCGTCCGCGCCGAGCTCGACCTGACGATGCTGCTCGTCGAGCACCACATGAGCATGGTGATGCGAATCTCCGACCGCGTCGTCGCGCTCGACTTCGGTCGCAAGATCGCCGATGGGACGCCGGCCGAAGTGCAGGGCAACGCCGAGGTCGTCCGCGCCTATCTCGGGACCGACGCATGAATGCGGCGCTGCTCGACGTGCGGGGCCTGCACGCGAGGTACGGGCCGACGCGTGTCCTGCACGGAATCGACTTCGCGGTCGCCGAAGCCGGCATCACGACCATCCTCGGCGCCAACGGCGCCGGCAAGACGACGGCGCTGCGCGCCGTCTGCAACATGATCAAGAACGAAGGCGAGGTGCGACTGGGCGGAGCGCGCATCGACGGCCGGCCGACCGAGGCGATCGTGCGCCTCGGCGTGGCGCATGTCCCCGACGGGCGCGGCACCTTCATGAACCTGAGCGTCGAGGAGAACCTGCGCCTGGGGGCTCACACGCGGCGCGATCGCGCCGGGGTCGCTGCCGACTGCGAGCGGATGTACGAGCATTTCCCGCGCCTCAAGGAGCGGCATCGCCAGCAGGCCGGAACGCTGTCCGGCGGCGAGCAGCAAATGCTCGCCGTATCGCGCGCTCTGATGCTGCGACCGCGGCTGCTCCTGCTCGACGAGCCTTCGTTCGGCCTGGCGCCGCGCATCGTCCAGCATCTGTTCGAGATCCTGCGCACGATCCAGGCGAGCGAGCGCATCGGCATGCTGCTCGTCGAGCAGAACGCCGCACTGGCCCTGAAGCTCGCCGACCACGCTTACCTGCTCGAAACCGGACGGGTCGTCATGTCGGGCCCGTCCGAGGTGATTCGCAGCGACGAATCGATTCGCCGCTCGTACCTCGGCTATTGACCATGAACGCATTGCTGCACCAAATCCTGTCCGGCCTGGCCACCGGCGGCATCTACGCGAGCGTCGCCCTGGCGCTGGTCATGATCTACCAGGCGACGCACCTCGTGAACTTCGCCCAGGGCGAGCTGGCGATGTTCTCGACCTACATCGCCTGGGCGCTGATCGAGGCGGGCGTTCCCTACTGGGGCGCGTTCGCGCTGACGGTCGTCTTCGCCTTCGTGCTCGGCGTCGTCATCGAGCGCGTCATCGTCCGGCCGGTCGAGGACGCGCCCATCCTCGCCATCGTCATCGTCTTCATCGCCCTGCTCGTCATCTTCAACAGCATGGCCGGCTGGATCTTCACCTACACGATCAAGCCCTTCCCGAGCCCGTTCCCGACCGAGCCGCTGTTCGGCAACTCGTACCTCTCCTCGCACGAACTGGGCTCGATGGGGATCACCCTGGTCGTGCTGCTCCTGCTGTTCGTCTTCTTTCGCTTCACGCCGCTCGGCCTGGCGATGCGCGCCGCGGCGCAGAACCCGGTCTCCAGCCGCCTCGTCGGCATCCGAGTCGGCTGGATGCTGGCGCTCGGCTGGGGCCTGGCCGCGGCGATCGGCGCGATCGCCGGGATGATGGTCGCGCCGGTGGTCTTCCTCGAGCCGAACATGATGGGCGGCATCCTCCTCTATGCGTTCGCCGGCGCGCTGCTCGGCGGCATCGACAGCCCCGGTGGCGCGGTGATCGGCGGCTTCATCGTCGGCGTGCTCGAGAACGTCGTCGGCGCCTACGTCGGCACCGAGCTGAAGCTCACCGTCGCGCTCGTCCTCATCGTCGGCGTGCTCGTCGTGCGGCCTTCGGGCATGTTCGGCCAGGTCCACGTCAACCGCGTCTGAGCGACCATGGCCGCGCCTGCTCCGCCCAGCTCCGCCATCGACGTGCGCAAGCTTGCCGGCGTCGCGCTCGCGTTCGCGCTCGCCTGCGCGCTGCCCTTCGCGCTCGGCAGCTATCACGTCTTCCAGCTGACGCTGGTCCTTGTCTACGCGATCGCCCTGCTCGGTCTCAACATGCTGACCGGATTCAACGGCCAGATCTCGCTCGGCCACGGCGCCTTCTACGCGATCGGCGCCTACACCGCGGCGATCCTGATGGACAAGGCCGGCATGCCGTACTGGGCGACGATCCCGATCGCCGGCGCCGTCTGCGGCGTCGCTGGATTCCTGTTCGGCCTGCCGGCGCTGCGCCTGGAAGGCCTCTACCTGGCCCTGGCCACCTTCGCGCTCGGCGTGGCGATGCCGCAGATCCTCAAGCACAAGAGCATCGAGGAATGGACCGGTGGCGTGCAGGGCATCGTCATCGTCAAGCCCGACCCTCCCGGCTGGCTGCAGCTGTCGCAGGACCAGTGGCTCTACTTCTTCACCCTGGCCTGGCTGCTCGTAGCCTTCGTCGTCGCCTGGAACCTGCTGCGCGGCCGGATCGGTCGGGCGATGATCGCGATCAGGGATCAGCCCATTGCGGCGCAGGCCATGGGCGTCAATACTGCGATCGTCAAGTCGATGACCTTCGGCGTGTCGGCGCTCTATACCGGTGTCGCCGGTGCGCTCGGGGCGATCGCGATCCAGTTCGTCGCCCCCGACTCGTTCGGGATCTTCCTCTCGATCACGCTGGTGGTCGGAATCGTCGTCGGCGGCCTGGCATCGATCTCGGGGGCTGTCTATGGCGCGATCTTCATCCAGTTCGTTCCCAACATCGCCGACAAGCTCTCGAAGGCGGCGCCGTGGGCGATCTACGGCGTCATCCTGATCGCCTTCATGTACGTGATGCCGACAGGGGCGGCCGGTTTCGTCCGGCTGACCCTTGCCAGGTGGTTCCGCCGGCGGGGGCCTTGACCCGCGAAATGTTTTGCCGCGCGGGCGGCGAGAGAATCGTCCTCAAACCATGGAGCGAGACATGAAACGATCCCTTGTTCGAATCGCCCGCTGGGCGGCAGCCGGCGCGCTGATCGCGTCGTCCCTGGCCGGCGCGGGCGTCTACGCGCAAGCGCCGAAATATGGCCCCGGCGCCTCGGCCACCGAGATCAAGCTCGGCCAGACGATGCCCTACAGCGGCCCAGCCTCGGCCTACGGGACGATCGGCAAGCTGCATACGGCCTACTTCAAGATGATCAACGACAACGGCGGGATCAACGGCCGCAAGATCAACCTGATCAGCCTCGACGACGGCTACAGCCCGCCGCGGGCGGTCGAGCAGATTCGCCGCCTGGTCGAGCAGGACGAGGTGCTCGCGCTGTTCCAGACGCTCGGAACGCCGAGCAATTCGGCGATCCAGAAATACGTCAACGCGAAGAAGGTGCCGCACCTGCTGCTCGCCACGGGCGCCACGAAGTGGGGCGACCCGCAGCACTTCCCGTGGACGATGGGCTTCAACCTCAGCTACCAGTCCGAAGGCCAGATCTACGCCAAGTATCTGCTGAAGAACAAGCCGAACGCCAAGATCGGGATCCTCTACCAGAACGACGACTACGGCAAAGACCTGCTGAAGGGCGTGATGGACGGACTCGGCAGCGCGAACGCGAAGATGGTCGTGTCGCAGCAGAGCTACGAGGTGACCGACGCGACGGTCGACTCGCAGATCCTGACGCTGCAAAGCTCGGGCGCCGACACCTTCATCAACATCACGACGCCGAAGTTCTCGGCGCAGGCGATCCGCAAGGCCTGGGACTCGGGATGGAAGCCGCTGCACATCGTCAACAACGTCGGCGCGTCGGTCGGCTCGGTCCTCGTTCCCGCCGGACTCGACAAGTCGGTGGGGCTGCTCACCCTGCAGTACTACAAGGACCCGAACGACCCGCAGTGGAAGGACGACCCGGCGATGCTCGAATGGCGCGGCTTCATGGGCCGCTACTACCGTGAGGGCGACCCGAAGGACGCCTCGAACCTGTATGCCTACATCACGGCCCAGCTGATGGTGCAGATCCTGAAGCAGTGCGGCAACGACCTGACGCGCGAGAACGTGATGAAGCAGGCGGCCAACCTGAAGAACGTGAAGCTGCCCCTGCTGCTGCCCGGGATGACGGTCGACACCAGTCCCACCGATTTCTATCCGATCCAGCAGGGCCAGCTCGCGCGGTTCACCGGGACCCTGTGGCAGGGCTTCGGCGAGTTGATCAGCACCGACGTCAAATAATCCGATGCGCGCGATCCGCGCGCCTTGCATCGTTCGGCAGCCGCCGCGCCACGCGCGGCGGCGATGATCGCGCCCGTGCCATAGTCGGTAGCGGCGGCGCCGGCGAGTCTTGCGCTGTCACCGTCTTGTCGCAGGACCTTCATAAACTCGCCTCATGACGCCGCCCGCCCCAGGCCACCCGGTTGGCGTGCCGCCGCTGCTGAACCGGGAAAGCGCGATCCTCGAATTCAACCGCCGCGTCCTCGCCCAGGCGCGGCGCCAGGACGTGCCGCTGCTGGAGCGGCTGCGCTACGTCTGCATCGTCTCTTCCAACCTCGACGAATTCTTCGAGGTGCGCTTCGCCGACAGCCTCGAGGCCTCGCGGCGCGCCGGCACCGGAGTCAGCGGTGCCGACATCGACGCCCTCGCCGCCGACGTGCTCGCCCTGATCGACGCGCAGTACGCGGTCTTCAACGACGAGCTCATGCCGGCGCTCGAAGCGAGCGGCATCCACATCGTCAACCATGCCGACCGCAACGACGCCGAGCGGCGCTGGGTCGCACGCTTCTTCGACACGCAGGTCCGGCCCCTGCTCGTTCCGGTCGGACTCGATCCGGCGCACCCGTTCCCGCAGGTCGCGAACAAGTCGCTCAACTTCATCGCCCGGCTCGCCGGCAAGGACGCGTTCGGCCGCCGCAACACCGTCGCCATCGTCAAGGTGCCGCGCGTCCTGCCGCGCGTCATGCGCCTGCCGGGCAAGGGCAGCGCGGCCCAAGCGTTCGTGCTGCTCACCAGCGTGATCCGTGCCCACCTCGGCGAGCTGTTTCCCGGCCGCGAGGTCGAGGCGTTTTCGCAGTTCCGGATCACGCGCGATTCCGACCTCGAGCTCGACGCCGACGTGAGCAACCTGCGCCAGGCGCTCCGCTCAGGACTGACGACGCGCCACTTCGGGCAGGCGGTGCGGCTCGAGGTCGTCAGCACCTGCCCGGCCGAGCTGTCGGAGTTCCTGCTTGCCCAGTTCAACCTGCCCGGATCGGCGCTCTACAAGGTCAACGGGCCGGTCAACCTGGTGCGAATGAACGAGCTGATCGATCTGGCCGACGCGCCGCAGCTGCGCTTCCCGCCGTTCGAGCCGGCCTGGCCGGCGAGCCTGCCTCGGCAGCGTTCGATGTTCGACCGGATCCGCGCCGGCGACCTGCTGCTGCACCAGCCGTTCGAGTCGTTCGAGCCGGTCGTGCAGTTCGTTCGCGAGGCCGTCGCCGACCCGGCCGTGCTCGCCATCAAGCAGACGATCTACCGCGCCGGCAGCGAGTCGCCGCTGATGGACCTGCTCATCGAGGCGGCGCGGCGCGGCAAGGAAGTGATGGCCGTCGTCGAGTTGCAGGCGCGCTTCGACGAGGAGGCCAACATCAACTGGGCCGAGCGCCTCGAGGCCGTCGGCGCCCAGGTTGTCTACGGCGTCGTCGGCCTGAAGACGCACGCCAAGCTGCTGCTCGTGACGCGGCGCGAGGACGGTCGCCTCAAGCGCTATGCCCATCTGTCGACCGGCAACTACAACCCCAAGACGGCGCTGCTCTACACCGACCTGGGACACTTCACGGCCGATGCCGATCTCACCTCCGACGCCGACGCCGTGTTCCAGCAGCTCGCGAGCCTCGGCCGCACGCGCCCCCTGCACGCCATGCTGCAGGCGCCCTTCACGCTGCACAAGCAGATGCTCGCGCACATCGCTCGCGTCGCCGAGGCGGCGGCGGCCGGGCGGCCGGCGCGCATCGTCGTGAAGATCAACGCCCTGACCGACGTGCCGCTCATCGAGGCGCTCATGGCGGCGGCGCGCGCCGGCACCGAGATCGACCTCGTGGTCCGTGGCGCCTGCATGCTGCGCCCCGGCGTCGCCGGTTCGACCGAGCGGATCCGTGTCCGCTCGGTCGTCGGGCGCTTTCTCGAGCACTCGCGCATCGCCTACTTCCGCTGGGGACACGACGACGCGGACGAAGCACTGTTCCTCTCGAGCGCCGACTGGATGGGCCGCAACATGTACGGCCGGATCGAGGTCGCCTGGCCGGTGCGCGACGCGGGGCTGCGCCAGCGCGTCATCGACGAATGCCTCGTGCCGTATCTGCACGACACGCAGGACGCCTGGATGCTCGCCGCCGACGGCAGCTATAGCCGTACGGCGAGCGGCAAGGAATCGGCGCAGCAGGCGCTGATGCGCCGCTACGCGTCGCACGTCTGATGGACCTGATCCTCTGGCGGCACGCCGAAGCGGCGCTGGAAAGCGCCGGCGAGGACGATCTCGCACGCCCGCTCACCGCCAAGGGCGAGCGCCAGGCCGAGCGCATGGCCGAGTGGCTGAATCATCGCCTCGCCCATTCGACGCGCATCCTCGTCAGCCCGGCGCTGCGCTGCCAGCAGACGGCCAAGGCGCTCGGGCGCAAGTTTCGCACCGTCGCCGACCTCGCTCCGGGAGCGAGCGCGCAGGCCGTACTGCGCGTCGCGCGCTGGCCCGATTCGAGCGAGTCCGTGCTCGTCGTCGGTCACCAGCCGACGCTGGGGCTCGTTGCATCGCTGGCCCTGACCGGTACCGAGCAGACGTGGCCGATCAAGAAGGCTGCGGCCTGGTGGATCCGGCAGCGTCCGCGCGACGACGAGAGCCACATCGTGCTGCAAGCCGTGCAATCACCCGATTGCCTCTGACGAGCCTCGCCGGCCGCTTGCCCGACAGGGCGATGGGTCCGGCAACTACGCGACGTTCAGCGTCGGCTGCAGTAAGGCCGTCCTCGCCCAGGCCTCGGTCTCCTCGCGCAACAAGTGCACGGCGCGCGGATGCGACTCGGCCCACCCGGAGGCGAGCACGATCGTCGGCGCGCCGCCGTTCACGCCAGCCAGGGCGATGGCGCCGGCCTCGACGTCGTCGCGCGCATGGCAGACGATGACGGCCAGGCGCAGGCACAGCAGATGCAGCGCGAAGGCCGACTCCTGCAGTCGCGGCTCGAGCTTGCGTAGTCCGCCGCGCTGCCCGAACACGAGGTCGCCGATGCGCCGCAACTGGCTTTGCGAGAAGCCGGCCGCGTCGACGTGGGCGAGCACGTAGGCGCTGTGCCGGTGATGGTCGTGGTGCGAGATCATCATTCCGGTCTCGTGCAGCGCCGCCGCCCAGCGCAACTCGCGCCGCGCCTCGCTGCCCGGCTTCGGATGCACGCCGGCGACGAGCGCCAGGGCGACGCGCGCGACGCGCGAGGCTTGCGCAACGTCGACCATGAAGCGGCGCTGCAGCTCGCGCACCGAGACCTCGCGGATGTCCTCGCCGGTCGCCGCCGCGCGCCGCTCCGCCAGGTCGCGCGCCACGAGGTCGAAGATCACGCCCTGGCGCAAGGCTCCGCGGGCCGGACGCAGCTCGTCGATGCCGAAGTTCGCGGCCAGCGTGTAGAGGATGGCGAGACCGCCGCCGATGACGGCGCGCCGGTCGTCGCGCAGGCCTGGCAGGGCGAGGCGATCGGCGCTGCCCGCTTCGAGGCAGCGTTCGATCAGCCAGCGCAGCGCGTCGGGCGTGATCCGGCCGTCGCTCACGCCGGCGGCGGCCAGGACGTGGGAAACGGCGCCGACCGTTCCCGAGGAGCCGAGCGCTTCGCGCCAATGCCGCGGCGCAAAGGGCTCGAGCGCTTCCTCGAGCTCGGCGCCGGCGGCGATCTGCGCTTCGCGAAACGCACTCTCGCTGAAACGACCGCCCGCGAAGTACTTCATCGACAGGCTGACGCTGCCGACCTGGAACGACTCGGCGCGCTGCGGCCGCACGCCGCGGCCGAGGATCATCTCGGTCGACCGGCCGCCGATGTCGATGACCATCCGCGGCACCGTCGAGGGTTGCAGGCGGGCGACTCCGGCATAGATGAGACGCGCTTCCTCGCGCCCGGAGATGATCTCGATCGGGCGGCCGAGAACGGTCTGGGCGCGGGCAAGGAAGGCGTCGCGGTTCTTCGCCTCGCGCAGAGTCTGCGTCGCGACGGCGCGGACCTGATTCGGCGCGAAGCCTTCGAGTCGCCGGGCGAAGCGGCCGAGGCAATCGAGGCCGCGCGCCGTCGCGTCTTCGCCCAGGAAGCCGGCGGCATCGAGCCCGGCGCCGAGGCGAACCGTCTCCTTCAGGTAGTCGATGCGCCGGTAGCGGTCGCCCGAGAGCTGGCCGATCTCGAGGCGAAAGCTGTTCGAGCCCAGATCGACGGCGCCGAGCTGCCCGGGCCAGCGCAACTCCGCCTCGGGGCGCGATGTCTGCGGGGCGGACTCCATGCGGCGATTGTCGGGGCTCGCCCGCCCGACCCGCGGCGTCGGCGTTCCCCCGGTGTTCCTAGAATGTCCTTCCCCGGCCCCGATCCAGGAGCACTCGCGATGTTGCGTACCGATCTCGACGAACCCCTCGTGCGGCAGGCTCCGGCGTCGCGCGGCTTTGCCGCCGCGGTCCAGCCGGTCGCACAGCAGACGATCACGACCGACGGCGAAGGCCTCGTCGCCGGCCCGGTGACGATCGCCGCCGGCGACATCGAGATGCCCGCCTACCGGGCGATGCCGGCCAGCGGAAAGGCCTGGCCGATCGTCATCGTCGTCTCCGAGATCTTCGGCGTGCACGAGCACATCGCCGACGTGGCGCGGCGCTTCGCCAAGCTCGGCTATCTCGCCGTCGCGCCCGAGCTGTTCGTGCGCCAGGGCGACGCGAAGGCGGCCATCGACATCGACACGCTGTTCGCGACCGTGATCTCGAAGGTGCCCGACGCACAGGTGCTGCGCGACCTCGACGCGAGCGTCGCCTGGGCGGCGAAGAACGGCGGCGACGTCGGCAGGCTCGGCGTCACCGGTTTCTGCTGGGGCGGCCGCGTGACCTGGCTCTACGCCGCGCACAGCAGCGCCGTCAGGGCGGGAGTCGCCTGGTACGGCCGCCTGACCGGGCCCAAAAACGAGCGACAGAGCTCGCATCCGGTCGACGCAGCGGCGACCTTGCAGGCACCGGTGCTCGGTCTCTACGGCGGCGCCGACGCCGGCATCCCGATCGACACGGTCGAGGCGATGAAGCAGGCGCTGGCTGCCGGCAGCTCCGCGGCGAGGCGCTCGCAGATCGTCGTCTACCCCGACGCCAAGCACGCGTTCTACGCCGACTATCGGCCGAACTACGACGCCGACGCCGCCGCCGACGGCTGGCGGCGCTGCCTCGAGTGGATGCGCGCGCTCGGCGTCGCGTGACGCCGCCCAGGCGCCTAGCGAATGACGAGCACGGGAATGCGCGTGTGCTTGAGGACGTCCTGCGTCTCGCTGCCGAGGAACAGCGTGGCCAGGCCGCTCCTGCCGTGCGAGCCCATGACGAGGAGGTCGCAGCCTTCCTTCTCGGCGTGCTCGACGATCGCCTCCCACGGCTGCAGGCCGTCGATCGTCTTGGCGTGGCAGACGACGCCGGCCGCCTCGCAGGCGTCGATGACGGCGCGGACGTGACGCGCCGCGGCGCGCTCCTGCGCGTCGAAGAACTCCTGCGGCGGCGTCGGCTGGATCTCGGCGACAGCGCCGTAGGGAAACGGCTCCTTCACGCATAGCGTGTGCACCTCGGCGCCGAGCGCCTTGGCCAGGCCGACTGTGGCGGCGACCGCCCGCGCCGTGATCTCGGAGCCATCGGTCGGAACGAGGATTCGCCGGTACATCGCGTTCTCCTGCGGTATGGAGCCTTCGCCATCTTCGCACCGTGACGTCGCGCCGTCACGGGGCGCGCCTGTCAACCTCGCGCGATCGGTCGCGCCGGGTCCGAGGACCACTCGCTCCACGAGCCGGGGTAGAGCAGAGAGCCGGTCAAGCCGGCGTGCTCCATCGCGAGCAGGTTGTGGCAAGCGGTGACGCCCGAGCCGCACGAATGGATGACCTCGCCGGCGGCGCGCGCGCCGAGCGCCGCGGCGAACTCGCTGCGCAGTTGCGCCGCCGGCTTGAAGCGCCCTCCGGGGACGAGGTTGGCGCCGTGAAAGCGATTGAGCGCTCCGGGGATGCGCCCGGCAACGCTGTCGATCGGCTCCTTCTCGCCGCGGAAGCGCTCCGGCGAGCGCGCGTCGAGGAGGAGCGAGCGGCCCAGTCGCGCCGCTAGCCCGGCGGCGTCGACGCTGCCGACGAGCGGCGGGCGCTCCGGGTACGGCGGCGCCGGCGCGATGGTCGCGGGCAGCGCCGACGCTTCGCCGCCGTCGCCGAGCCACGCCGCGTAGCCGCCGTCGAGAACCGCGACAGCCCGATGACCGAGCCAGCGCAGCATCCACCACAGGCGCGCCGCGTACATGCCGCCCTGGCGGTCGAGGGCGACGACCCGGGTCGCGGGCGTGACGCCCCAGGCGCCGGCGGTGTGCGCGAACGCGGCGCGCTCGGGCAGGGGGTGGCGGCCGTTCGTCCCGGTCTTCGCGGCGCTGAGGTCGCGGTCGAGGTGGACGTAGAGCGAGCCGGGAATATGCGCCGCAGCATAGGCGCGCTCGCCCGCCGCCGTGTCGCCGAGGTCGAAGCCGGCGTCGAGCACGAGCGGCGGCGCCGCACCGGCCAGCAGCGAGCGCAGCGCGGCAGCGTCGATCAGGGTCTCGAAGGTCGGATCGGTCATTCGGCCGCGGTCGATCGGAGCCGGTTCAACACATCGCCCTTGCGTACCACTCGTGGAACTGCTGCATGCCGTCTTCCATCGGGCTCTGGTACGGGCCGCTGTCGTCGTCGCCGCGTTCGAGCAGGGCTTTCCTGCCGGCGTCCATGCGCAAGGCGATCTCGTCGTCTTCGGCGCAGGTCTCCCAGTACGCGGCCTGCTCGGCCTCGACGAACTCGCGCTCGAAGGCGTGGATCTCCTCGGGGTAGTAGAACTCGACGACGTTGAGCGTCTTCTGCGGACCCTTGGGGTACAGCGTCGAGACGACGAGCACGTGCGGGTACCACTCGACCATCACCGCCGGGTAGTAGGTGAGCCAGATCGCGCCGTGGCGCGGCACCAGGTCCTCGAAACGGCCCCTGCGGTAGGCGAGCACGGCGTCGTGCCACTTGCGATAGGCGGCGGAGCCCGGGCGCGCCAGCTCGTTTTTCGGCCCGACCGTCTGCACCGAATAGTCGGCGCCGAACTCCCAGCGCAGGTCTTCGCAGGTGACGAACTGGCCCAGGCCCGGATGGAACGGGGCGACGTGATAGTCCTCGAGGTAGACCTCGATGAAGGTCTTCCAGTTGTAGTCGCACTCGTGCAGCTTGACGCTGTCGAAGGCGTAGCCGCTGAAGTCGAGGTCGGCGTGCGGGCCGAGGCCGGCGAGGTCGCCGGCGACGCTGCGCGCCGGAGCGCCAGCCCTGGGCGCCTCGAAGATCATGCCGTTCCAGCTCTGCACGGGATAGTTGGCGAGCGCCAGGCAAGGATCGTCGGCGAAGTGCGGTGCACCGATCAGGGTGCCCTTCAGGTCGTAGGTCCAGCGATGCAGCGGGCAGACGATGTTGCTGCCGGTGTTGCCGCGGCCGCGCAGGATGACGGCCTGGCGGTGCCGGCAGACGTTCGAGACGAGCTGCACGCCGGCCGCGGTGCGCACCAGGGCGCGGCCTTCGCCCTCGTGCATCAGGGCGTGGAAGTCGCCCGGCTGCGGGACGGACAGCTCGTGACCGACGTAGCGAGGGTGGCGCGCGTAGAGCGTCGCCATCTCGCGGTCGAAGAGGGCAGCGTCGAAGTAACTGCGGACGGAGAGCTGCGATTGGCTGCGGGCAAGCGCCTGCGCAGAAACGCGCTGATCGGACATGGCGTCGGGTTCCTCCAAAAAGCGTGTCGAAGCCGACCGGATCGGCAAAGGGGGGCGGCTCGAGAGCCGTCTTTCCGAAGGGACGCGAATTGTACCCAGCACCTTTGCCGAGCGGCCGGAATGGGCGGTCGTTTCGCTCTGGCCGCCGGTCGGTGGGGCAGGGAATCGAGGGCGGGGCGGCTGACTACAATCGAGCCTTTGCCGATACAGAATGTCGATCGCCATCGAACCGAGCCGGACCGCGAACGTGCCCGCGAGCTATGAAGCCGCGTTGGCCGAGCTCGAATCGCTCGTCGCCTCGATGGAAGGCGGCCAGCTTCCGCTCGAAGGCCTGCTCGAAGGCTATCGCCGCGGCACCGAGCTGCTGCAGTTCTGCCGAGCCCGGCTCGAAGCCGTCGAGCAGCAGGTGAAGGTGCTCGAGGACGGCCAGCTCAAGGCCTGGCCGGCAGCCAAGTAGGGCTCGATGAAAAGAGACGCCTTCGATACCTGGTCGCTCGACGAGCTCGACGCCGTCGAATCGGCGCTCGACGCCTGGGTGCCGGTCGACGCGCCGTCGGGCCTCGGCGAGGCGATGCGCTATGCCGTCCTCGACGGCGGGAAGCGCCTGCGTCCCCTGCTCGTGCTCGCGGCCGCGCGCGCCGTCCGCGGCGCCCGCGAAGCGGCTTTGCGCGCCGCCTGCGCCGTCGAGCTGATCCACGCCTACTCGCTCGTCCACGACGACCTGCCGTGCATGGACAACGACGTCCTGCGCCGCGGCAAGCCGACCGTGCACGTCCGCTTCGGAGTCGCCCAGGCGATGCTGGCGGGCGACGCGATGCAGGCGCTCGCCTTCGAGGTGCTCACGCCGGCGCTGGGGGCGGTCGATGCGGCGCTGCAGGCGCGCCTGTGCGGCCTGCTGGCGCGCGCCGCCGGGGGCGCGGGAATGGCCGGCGGCCAGGCGATCGACCTGGCGAGCGTCGGCCTGACTCTCGACGAGCACGCGCTGTCGGACATGCACCGGCGCAAGACCGGCGCGCTGCTGCAGGCGAGCGTGCTGATGGGTGCAGCCTGCGGCACGACGACTCCGGCCCAGTGGCAGGCGCTTGCCGCCTACGGCCAGGCGATCGGCCTCGCCTTCCAGGTCGTCGACGACATCCTAGACGTCACGCAGGCCTCGGCGACGCTCGGCAAGACCGCCGGCAAGGACCTCGACGACAACAAGCCGACCTACGTCAGCGTGCTCGGCCTCGACGCGGCACGGCGGCGCGCCGACGAGCTGCGCTTCGCGGCGCGGGCGGCGATCGCGGCGAGCGACCTGGTGCACACGCAGAACCTTCTGGTCCTGGCCGACCGCGTCGTCGACCGAGAAAGCTGACTTCATGGCGATCGGCGATCTTCTCGAGTCCATCGCCAGCCCGGCCGATGTGCGGCGTCTGTCGCGCCCCGAGCTCAAGCAGCTCGCCGGCGAGCTGCGCGACTTCGTCGTGCACAGCGTTTCGCAGACCGGCGGCCACCTGTCGTCGAACCTTGGCACGGTCGAGCTGACGATCGCCCTCCACCACGTCTTCGACACGCCGTACGACCGCATCGTCTGGGACGTCGGCCACCAGACCTATCCGCACAAGGTGCTGACCGGCCGGCGCGAGCGTATGGGAACGCTGCGCCAGCTCGGCGGCATTTCCGGCTTTCCGCGCCGCGACGAGAGCGAGTACGACACCTTCGGCACGGCGCACTCGTCGACCTCGATCTCGGCCGCGCTCGGCATGGCCGTCGCGGCGCGCATGAAGGGCGAGACGCGCAAGGCCGTGGCGGTGATCGGCGACGGCGCGATGAGCGCCGGAATGGCCTTCGAGGCGCTCAACAACGCCGGCTGCCCGCACCTGGGAACGCAGGCCGACATCCTCGTCATCCTCAACGACAACGACATGTCGATCTCGCCACCGGTAGGCGCCTTGAATCGCTACCTGGCGCGCCTGATGAGCGGCAAGTTCTACGCCGCGGCTCGCGACACGGCGAAGAACGTGCTGAAGAATGCGCCGCCGCTGTTCGAGCTGGCGCGTCGCTTCGAGGAGCACGCCAAGGGCATGGTCGTTCCGGGGACGATCTTCGAGGAGTTCGGCTTCAACTACGTCGGCCCGATCGACGGCCACGATCTCGACTCGCTGATTCCGACGCTCGAGAACCTGCGCCACCTGAAGGGCCCGCAGTTCCTGCACGTCGTAACGAAGAAGGGCTACGGCTACAAGCTCGCCGAGAACGACCCGGTCAACTACCACGGCCCCGGCAAGTTCGACCCGGCGGTCGGCCTCGTCAAGCCGGCTACGCCGCCGAAGATGACCTTCACCCAGGTCTTCGGCCACTGGCTGTGCGACATGGCGGAAGCGGACGAGCGCTTGATCGGCATCACGCCGGCGATGCGCGAGGGCTCGGGCATGGTCGAGTTCGAGAAGCGCTTTCCGAAGCGCTACTTCGACGTCGGCATCGCCGAGCAGCACGCCGTCACCTTCGCCGCGGGTCTGGCCTGCGAGGGCCTGAAGCCAGTGGTCGCGATCTATTCGACGTTCCTGCAGCGCGGCTACGACCAGCTGATCCATGACGTCGCGATCCAGAACCTGCCCATCGTCTTCGCCCTCGACCGCGCCGGCCTCGTCGGCGCCGACGGCCCGACGCACGCCGGCGCCTACGACATCGCCTATCTGCGCTGCGTTCCGAACGTCAGCGTGCTGACGCCGGCCGACGAAGACGAATGCCGGCAATCGCTCTACACCGCGTTCATGCAGAACCATCCGGTCGCCGTCCGCTATCCGCGCGGCAGCGGCGTCGGCCGGCTGCCGAAGGCGCAGATGAGCGAGATCCCCTTCGGCAAGGGCGAGATCCGCCGCGAGACGACGAAGTCCGCGGCGCAGCTGGGCAAGCGCATTGCGATCCTCGCCTTCGGAACGTTGCTGTATCCGGCGCTCGCCGCGGCCGACAAGCTCGATGCGACCGTCGCCAACATGCGTTTCGCCAAGCCGCTCGATGTCGCGCTGGTGACTGATCTGGCGCGCCGCCATGATGCAATCGTCACGGTGGAAGAAGGCGCGGTCATGGGCGGTGCGGGGAGCGCGGTGCTGGAAGCGCTCGCCGAGGCGCGCATCGAGATACCCGTTCTGACGCTCGGCCTTCCCGACGCCTTCAGCGAGCACGGCGACCCGGCAAAGCTGCTCGCGCTGTACGGGCTCGATGCCGCCGGCATCGAACAATCGATCCAGCGCCGCTTCGGCTCGACGCCGACCTTGATCCCATCCCCGGTCCGCAGCGCGGTTCGCCTTTGATAGGCAGAATAAGGCGGCATGACCAACCTCCTCGACGCCCTGCACATTCCGGATACGCAATCGGCGCATGACGATCGCAGAATGGCTATCCAGCGCGTCGGCATTCGCGGCGTGCGCTATCCGCTGCAGCTCAAGATCGACGGCACGGCGCTGCCGACAGTGGCCGAATGGGCGCTCGACGTCGCCTTGCCGGCCGAGCAGAAGGGCACGCACATGTCGCGCTTCGTCGCCTGGCTCGACGGGCTCGGCGAGCCGGTCGACGCCGCCGTCCTGCGGCGCGAGGCGGCGCGCATGCTGGCGCTGCTGGGAGCCAGTGAGGGTCGCGTCGAAGCGAGCTTCTCGTTCTTCCTGAGAAAGCGCGCGCCGGTCTCCGGCGTCGCCAGCCTGCTCGAATATCAGGGTCGCCTCATTGCTGAAATACGTGGAGCCCCCACGCTCCCTGCGGTCGCTGCCCCCCAAGGGGGCGCGGCTGACCTTGGGGCGGCCCGGCAGTCGGCCGGGGCGACTGTTTGGGCCGAGGTCGTCGTCCCCGTCAAGTCGCTGTGCCCGTGCTCGAAGGAGATCTCCGACTACGGCGCGCATAACCAGCGCTCGCACGTCACGATCCGCGTCGAGCTGCTCGGCGACATCGCCTGGCGCGAGCTGGTGCGCTTCGCCGAAGACGCCGCGTCGAGCGAGATCTGGTCGTCGCTGAAACGTGCCGATGAGAAGTGGATTACCGAGCGCGCCTACGAGAACCCGAAGTTCGTCGAAGACATGGTCCGCGACGTTGCGCTCGCCCTCAACGCCGACCCGCGCGTCGGCCGCTACACGGTCGACGTCGAGAACTTCGAGTCGATCCACGCGCACAGCGCGGTGGCACGGATCGAGCGGCAGTAGCCGCTCGACCGCGCCCCCGCGCCAGCGCGGGTCAGGGTTGCTCCCTTCCCAACCCCTCCCTCCGAGAGGGAGGGGCCGACTCCTGCGGAGTCGCCTTCGGTTTCGTTTTCGGGGCCGCGCCGCGGGCGCGCAGCGCGTCGCGCAACAGGTATTCGACTTGCGCGTTGGCGCTGCGCAACTCGGCCGCCGCGAGGCGCTCGATCTCGGCCCAGACAGCCGGGTCGATGCGGAGCAGGAATGCCTTCTTCTCGGGGCTCGCCATCGCGGACGGTTCGGCGCGGCCTGCCTGTTTGGCCTAGTTGTAGAGCGTGCCGGCGTTGACGACCGGCGTCGCGTCGTGGTCGGAGCAAAGCACGACGAGCAGGTTGCTGACCATCGCCGCGCGCCGCTCGTCGTCGAGCTGGACGAGGCCGCGCTCGGCCAGGCCGTTGAGCGCCATCTCGACCATGCCGACGGCGCCGGCGACGATCTTCGTGCGCGCCGCGATCACCGCTTCGGCCTGCTGCCGGCGAAGCATCGTCCCGGCGATTTCGGGGGCGTAGGCGAGGTGCGTCAGCTTGGCGTCGACGACGACGATGCCGGCCTGCGCGAAGCGCTGCTGCAGTTCGTTTCGCAACGCGACCGAGACTTCCTCGGTGCCCGAGCGAAGCGTCACCTCGGCCGTCTTCGTCGTGCCCGGCTCCTCGAAGTTGTCGTAGGCATAGCTGAGGGCCAGGTGGCGCAGCGCCGACTCGGCCTGCGTCAGCACGTAGGTTTCGTAGTTCTCGACATCGAAGCTCGCTTGTGCCGTGTCGTCGACGCGCCAGACGACGGTCGCCGCGATCTCGATCGGGTTGCCGCGCAGGTCGTTGACCTTCAGCTTCTCGCTGTTGAAGTTGTGCGCGCGCACCGAAATCTTCGTCTTCGTATAGAACGGATTGGCCCAGCGCAGGCCGCGCTCGCGATCGGTGCCGCGATAGCTGCCGAAGAGCAGCAGCAGCGCCGCCTGGTTCGGCTGCAGCATGAAGAGGCCGCCCAGGCACCAGAAGGCGACGAGCACGGCGGCGACGAACACGCCGATCGTCGGCCCCATCGGCCGCGCCGCGAGCAGCCCGATCGCTCCAAGGAGCGTGATCAGCCCGACCGCGATGTAGATGAAGCCGCTCGTCGTCGCGGCCGTCCGCTCTTCTGCCGATTGCATGGTCATGACTCGCTCCTGAAGGATTCGCTCTGCCGGGCGGCGCTTTCACGCCTGATGTCAGAGTGATATCACTCTAGTAGCAATGCGAGGACCTGTCAAGCGGACTGTCAGGCGTCCTGTTCGACGTCCACGCCGAGCAGGGCCGGGTCGCCGCGGCCGAGGCGAAGGAGCACCGGCACTTCGCGGCTGAGGTCGACGACGGTGGTCGGCCGCCCCGGGCATGCGCCGGCGTCGACGATCGCCTGGACGAGCTTTTCGTAGCGGGCGCGGATCAGTGCCGGGTCGTTCATCGGCTCGGTTTCGTCGTGCGGGATGAGCGTCGTCGCGAGCAGCGGCTGGCCGAGGAGATCGAGCAGCGCGTGCGTGACGGCGTGATCGGGAACGCGCAAGCCGATCGTCCGTCGCGAAGGGTGCGAGACGCGGCGCGGCACTTCCCGGGTCGCATCGAGGATGAAGGTGAAGGGGCCCGGCGTCGCGGCCTTGAGCAGGCGGTACTGCCGGTTGTCGATGCGCGCGTAGCTGGCGACTTCGGAGAGGTCGCGGCAGAGCAGCGTCAGGTGATGCCGGTCGTCGACGCCGCGGATCCGGCGCAGTTGCTCGGCCGCCGCCTTGTCGTCGAGGTGGCAGACGAGCGCGTAGCTCGAGTCGGTCGGAATCGCGGCGACGCCGCCGCCGTGCAGGATCTGCACCGCCTGCTTGAGCAGCCGCGGCTGCGGGTGCGTCGGGTGGACGTCGAAGTACTGCGCCATGCGCCGATTGTCGGCGCGCGCTCGAGAATCGGCAGCGCAGGCCCTACTGGATTCGCGACTCGAGCGCTTCCCACACCGGTACGAGGCCGTCGGGAAGGGGCGGCAGTCCGCCGAGGTCGATCCGGCTTTCCCCGGGGCTGTGGAAGTCGCTGCCGCGCGAGGCGAGCAACTCGAACTCGCGCGCCGTGCCAGCGTAGCGGATCGCGTCGGCGGCGCTATGCGCGCCGGTCACGACCTCGACGCCGCGCCCGCCGAGCGCCTTGAATTCCGTGAACAGCGCGTACTCCTCAGTCGGCGTGAACTTGTAGCGCGCCGGATGGGCGACGACGGCGAGGCCGCCGGCGTCGACGATCCAGGTCACGGCGTTGCGCAGCGTCGCCCAGCGGTGCGGTACGAAGCCGGGCTTGCCTTCGACGAGATAGCGCCTGAACACCTCCGGGGTGTCGGCGCAGACGCCGCTCTCGACGAGAAAGCGGGCGAAGTGGGTGCGCGAGATGAGATCGGGATTGCCGACGAAATGCAGCGCGCCTTCGTAGCACCCCGCGATGCCGACCTTGGCGAGCTCGCCGGCCATCTCGTGGGCCCGCGCCTCGCGGCCGCCGCGTGTCGCCGCCAGGCCCCGGGCCAGCGTCGCATCGCTCGCGTCGAAGCCGAGACCGACGATGTGCACCGTGACGCCGGCGAAGGTCACCGAGATCTCGGTGCCGGTCAGGTAGGGCAGGCCGATCGCCCGTGCCGCGGCACGGGCGCGCTGCTGGCCGCCGATCTCGTCGTGGTCGGTCAGGGCCCACAACTCCACCCCGTTCGCCTTGGCGCGCTCGGCGAGCGCCTCGGGCTCGAGAGTGCCGTCGGAGACGACGGAGTGGCAGTGCAGGTCGGCGTTCATGGCGATGCGTTCTTCGCCGCATCATATGTCGCGGCACTCACACCGGCAGGCGCAGCGGCTCGGCGGCGACGACGATCATCTGCACGCGCTCGTTGCCGTTGTAGCTGTCGAGGCTCAGTCGATAGGCGAGCCGCACGCGCTCGGCGACCGGCTCGACGCGGCCGAACCAGATCGCGTCGCGCATCTGCCCGTCCAGGCGCACGGCGAGCTTGAGGTGCTTCTCGCCGACAAGGCGCTGCGAGACGACCTCGACCGCGTCGCAGAAGACCGGCGCCTCGAAGGCCGCACCCCAGACCTCGCGCTCGATCAGGCGCACGGTCGCCGCGCTCCAGTGCTCGGCGCCGAGCGGTCCGTCGCTGGCGATGCGTTGCTGCGGCGGTGCCGTTCCCAGGCTCTGCACGGCATCGCACAGCGCCGCGCGGAACGCATCGAGCTGGTCCGGCGCGATCGTGCAGCCGGCCGCCATGGCGTGGCCGCCGAAGCGCTTGAGCATCTGCGGGTGCCGCTTGCTGACGAGGTCGAGGGCGTCGCGCAGGTGCAGGCTTTCGATCGATCGCCCCGAGCCCTTGAGCATCCCGTCCTGCCCGCTCGCGAAGACGAAGGTCGGCCGATGCAGGCGATCCTTGAGGCGCGACGCGATGATGCCGACGACGCCTTCGTGGAAGGTCGCGTCGAAGACGGCGAAGGCACGCTCGACGCCGCCCGCGGCGGCGAGGGCGCGATCGACCAGTGCCTCTGCGTCGACGCGCATCCCGGCCTCGAGCTTGCGCCGTTCGCGGTTGATCGCGTCGAGCGCTTCCGCCAGCTCGCGGGCGCGCCCGGGGTCGTCGCTGAGCAGGCATTCGATTCCCAGCGTCATGTCGGCGAGGCGTCCGGCCGCGTTCAGCCGCGGCCCGATGGCAAAGCCGAAGTCGGCGGCGCCGGCTTGGCGGGGGTCGCGGCCGGCGACGGCGAAGAGTGCCGCGATCCCCGGCTGCATGCGCCCGGCGCGGATGCGCTTGAGCCCTTGCGCGACGAGGCAGCGGTTGTTGCGGTCGAGCTTGACGACGTCGGCGACCGTGCCGAGCGCGACCAGGTCGAGCAGGGTGTCGAGGCGCGGCTGGTCGACCACGCCGAACTGGCCGCGACTGCGCAGCTCGGCGCGCAGCGCGAGCAGCACGTAGAAGGCGACGCCGCAGCCGGCGAGCTGCTTGCTCGCGAAGGTGCAACCCGGCTGGTTCGGGTCGACGATGACGTCGGCCTCGGGCAGGACGACCCGGTCGTCGCGCTGTGCCGGCAGGTGGTGGTCGGTGACGACGACGGCGAGTCCGAGCGCCGCGGCGTGGGCCACGCCTTCGATGCTGGCGATGCCGTTGTCGACGGTGACGAGCACGTCAGGCGCCGCGCTGGCGATCGCGAGGTCGACGATCTCCGGCGTCAGGCCGTAGCCGTGCACGCGCCGGTCGGGAACGACGTAGGCCAGCGTCGCCGCATCGGCGCCGAGCATCTTCAGGCCGCGCAGAAGCACGGCGCATGCCGTCGCGCCGTCGCAGTCGTAGTCGGCGACGACGCAGATGCGGCTGCCCGCGCCGATCGCGTCGGAGAGCAGGACCGCCGCCTCGGCGGCGCCGAGCAGGCCAGCCGGCGCGAGCAGACGGGTCAAGGCGTCGTCGAGCTCGTCGGCCGACTTCACGCCGCGCGCCGCGTACAGGCGCGCGAGCAGGGGATGCACGCCCGCCTGCTCGAGGGCCCACGCGATGCGCGGCGGCACGTCGCGCGTCTCGATCGTCACGGCGGCTTCGTTCATCGCGTCCTCACAAGCTCTCGAGCACGGCGTGCGGCTCGAGGCGCGTCCAGCGGCGGTGCAGGCGCTGCAGCAGGCCTTGCCTCACACGCTCGAATCGGGCCGCGCTCTTTTCGCCGCACAGCGTCAACGTCGCTTCTTCTGCTTCCAGCGCTCGCGCGATCGGCCCCGCGTCCAACGCTTGCCAGGCCTCGGCCCACGCCGCCCAGTCGCCGGCCAGGAGCGGCGTGCGCAGCGACGCGTCGACCTGCGGCTCGTCCGCCGGATCGGCCGCTTGCGCCCGGCCGCAGCCGCTCAGCCAGAACGAATTCACGACCGCTTCGTCGCGCTCTTCGCGCGCCTCGTTGAGCGGATGCGCGTGGAAGACGAGCTGCACCTCGCTCTGCACGCGGCGCAGCAACTGTCCGAGGTCGGATCGATCGGTGCCGAGCCAGCCGTCGACGCTGCGGCCGATCACACGATCGAGCGATGCGGTGGCGAAGCCTTGCAGATCGTCCCTGCCGATATACCAGCGTTGCGCCGCACCCCAGGTGGCGACGAAGCCCTCGCTTTCGAAGAGCCCGCGCACGGCGGCGAAGAACGCGTTCGATTCGGCGTCGCTCAGGGCGAGCTGCGCCGGATCCGTCATCGCCACGTGGTCGCGACCGAGCAGCCAGTGCGCCGGCGTGACGAGACCCCACGCGGTGTCGCCGGGATCGATGCCGTCGGCGCGCAGCGCATGCGCGGCGAACGGCAATGCACCGTCGCCGCCGCGCCAGCCGCGCGCCGCGGCGAGGGCACGTTCGTGCGGCGCCGAGAGCGAGGACGCTTCGCCCTCGTCGCGCCCGCTCGCCGTCAGGCGCGCGAGCAGGCGGGCGAGGTGGGGTAGCGAGAGGTCGCGCAGCACGAGCCGGCAGGCTTCCGAGTCGTCGGAAGCGAAGGGAACAAGCAGGTGCATCCGTCAATTATCGGAGTCGACCCTCAACAGCGTATCGATCGCCCCTGTCGAGTAGCATCGCTGCCGCATGAACTGGCCCTACGAACTGCAGATCGGCTGGCGCTACACGCGGGCCGGGCGGGCCGGGCGCAGGAACGGCTTCATCTCGTTCATCTCCGGCGTCTCGATGCTCGGTATCGCCCTCGGCGTCGCCGCCCTGATCATCGTCCTGTCGGTGATGAACGGCTTCCAGAAGGAAGTGCGCGACCGGATGCTCTCGGTCGTCTCGCACGTCGAGATCAGCGACGCCGGCGGCAACGCCCTGGCCGACTGGCGCGCCACCGCGAACCTGGCGCGGAAGAACCCCGAGGTCGTGGGCGCTGCGCCCTTCATCGCGTCGCAGGCGCTGATGGCGCGCGGCGACGAGATGCGCGGTGTGGTCGTTCGCGGCATCGTTCCGAACGAGGAAGCGACGGTCACCGACCTGGCGGCGCGGCTGCGCGACACGACGCTCGCCCGGCTCGTCCCGGGGACGTGGAGCGTCGTCCTCGGCATCGAGCTGGCGCGTTCGCTCGGCGTTCATGAAGGCGACAAGGTGACGATCGTCCTGCCCGGCGGGCAGGTGACTCCGGCCGGCGTGGTGCCACGACTGAAGAGCCTGACGGTGGTCGGCACCTTCGACGCCGGCCACTACGAATACGACAGCAGCCTGGCCCTCGTCCACCTCGAGGACGCCGCCAAGCTCTTTCGCGTCGAAGGCCCGACCGGCGTGCAGCTGCGCCTGAAGGACCTGAACGACGCGCCGCTAGTCGCTGCGCAGCTGGCGCGAAGCCTCGGGCCGGACGTGAACGTGCGCGACTGGACGAGCACGAACCGCAACTGGTTCGCCGCGGTGCAGGTCGAAAAGCGCCTGATGTTCATCATCCTGACGCTGATCGTCGCCGTCGCCGCGTTCAACCTCCTCTCGACGCTGGTGATGACTGTGACCGACAAGCGCGCCGACATCGCCATCCTGCGCACCCTCGGCGCGACGCCGCGCTCGATCATGGGAATCTTCGTTGTCCAGGGCGCCGCCTCGGGAATCATCGGCACACTCGCCGGCGTCGTCATCGGCCTCGTCGTCGCCTTCAACATCGATGTCATCGTCCCGGCGATCGAGCGGGTGCTGCACGTCAGCTTCCTGCCGAGCAGCGTCTACCTCATCAGCCGGATGCCGAGCGATCCGCAGCAGGGCGACATCGTTCCCATCGTCCTCTTCTCTCTCGCGCTCGCTTTCGTCGCGACGCTCTACCCGAGCTGGAGCGCCAGTCGGATGCAGCCGGCCGAGGCGCTGCGCTATGAGTGAGGCGTGGTCGGGGAACGGTCCGGTCATCGCCGCCAGCGCACTGCACAAGCGCTTCGTCGAGCGTAGCGGCGCGGCGCGCCTCGACGTGCACGTGCTGCGCGGCATCGACGTCGCCGTCGCTGCCGGCGAGACGCTCGCCGTCGTCGGCGCCTCGGGATCGGGAAAGAGCACCTTGCTGCATCTGCTCGGCGGACTCGAAGCGCCGACCAGCGGCTCGGTGCTGCTGTGCGGCCGCGACTTCACGACGCTCGACGCCGCCGAGCAGGGCGAGTGGCGCAATCGCCACCTCGGCTTCGTCTACCAGTTCCACCACCTGCTGCCCGAGTTCACGGCGCTCGACAACGTCGCGATGCCCTTGCGCATCCGCCGCCAGGCGAAGGCGCCGGCGCGCGATCGCGCGGCCGAGGCCTTGCGCCAGGTCGGGCTGGGCGACCGCCTCGCGCACCGGCCATCGCAGCTCTCCGGCGGCGAGCGCCAGCGCGTCGCGATCGCCCGCGCCATCGCCGGCGCGCCCGATTGCGTTCTCGCCGACGAGCCGACCGGCAACCTCGACCGCGGCACGGCCGACGTCGTCTTCGCGCTGCTGCTCGGCCTCGCGCGCGAGAAGCAGATGGCTTTCGTCCTGGTGACGCACGACGAGGCGCTCGCAGCACGCTGCGACCGCGAGTTGCACCTGGTGCAGGGGCAGCTCGCGCCCTGACGAGCGGGCGCGGGCGCAGGGGCTCTTCAGCCGCCGGCGCAGACGACCTGGTGGTAAGGAAACTCGGCGCGACGCACTTCGCCGTCGCGGTTGCCCTCGATCCAGGCATACATCGCGTTGTCGCCGCTGCGCCGGTAGCCGATCTTCTGCGGGAACTCGCGCTTCGCGTTCTCGAACACGACGCTCGAGTCGGTGATCGACGCGGCGTTGTAGACGACCGGCGGCTTGCCCGACGGACGCACCTCGAACGACAGGGTGCCGCCCTGCTCGCGGATCATCATGAACTCGTAGGTTACGAGGTCGGTCCCCTGCACCGTCCGGCTCGAGCCGATCATGGTCTTGCCGCGCGGCGCCATCCATTGCTCCTCGACGGCGCGCTCCTGATTGACCATCGCCCAGCAGCCTTGCATCCAGCGGAGCTTGTGCGACTGCATGCCCTGCGCCGAAACACCGGACGCGCCCGCGGCGAGGGCAAGGAAAAGCCACAGCGGCGTGCTTCTTCTCATCGACGGGACTCCGTGATTGCAGCGGCCGCGACGAACGGCCGGCCGACGGCGGCGAACGCCTGAGTCTGCCTTGCGGGCCCGTGCGTGGCAAGGGCACGGCCCCCCGCGGTTCGTCTCCTATTGCGCAATTCCCGCGTCGCGCTTCGGCTCGGCGGGCTTGCGCCAGTCGACGGCGCCGAAGCGCTCTTGCCCGAGCAGCGTGTAGAAGATGCCGATCGTTGCCCGGGTCTGCCGCTGCGTGCCGAGGGTGGTGAAGCGCGCATCGCGCTCGTTGACGAGGACCTTGAAGGTCACGGCGTGCTGCTTGTAGATGCGCAGCGTCAGGGCCGCGTCGGCGCGGACGATGTTGTCGTGCCCGCTGCTCGTTCCCGAGCCGACGCGGCTCACAAAGTATTCGCGCGCGGTGACGTCGAACGACGCCGTGTCGCCGTGTGTCAGGCGCAGCGCGAGCAAGGCCTGCGGCGCAACGCCGTAGGTGTAGTCGCGGTCGCCCATGGCGCCGCGCGTCGTTCCGACCGCGGCATAGCCGACGCTGGCCAGCGCCGTCCCCTGCAGCGAGAGGTCGGGCGCGAGCCACCATTGTCCCGTCGAGCCGAGCCCGAGCGCGGTGCTCGAGACGCGAAAGGTCTGCGGCGACAAATAGTTGAAGCTGCCGTACAGGCCCCAGACGCCGCGGTAGCTGTCGCCTGCCTCGTAAGCGGAGCCGATGAGCAGGCCGCGTGTGAAGACGCTCTCGAAGACGTTTGCGCTCGACGCCGTGGCCTGGAAGCTGAAATAGTCGAAAGGCCGCTTGTAGTTGTAGTCGGCCTTGCCCGGCAGGCCGTAATCGATCGCGAAGTCGGCTTGCGCTTCGTTGTGTTGCAGGCCTGCGTTGGAGGTGCCGGCCTGATTGCGCAGGCTGCTCGCCAAGCCGAGCTGTAGACGGCTGAAGTACTCGGCTCCGTTGCTCGAGTAGATGCCGCCGAAGCGGTCGTTGAAGACGAGCCGGTTGAAGCCCGACGAAGGCGAGATCGCGGCGGCAGCGAGTTCGCGCCAGAAGGGCGACATCCCGCCGCCCTGCTCGAGAACGAGGTTGGACATGCGAAACAGCGCTTCGCCGAGAAAGGTGCCGCCGACGCCGCTGGCGATCTGGTCGTTGAGCGAGGGCGTCGTCTGCTCGCCGGCGATCTCCCACAGCGCGCTGCCGGCGAAGGCGTAGCCGGCCGATTCCCAGTAGTTGAAGCCGGCCGAGCGCGCGAAGGCATGGTTCATCGAGCCTTGGTACGGGTGGCCGAGCTGGTTGGTCGCGAAGGGATCGTCATCGACGATCCAGCTGCTTCTCAGGTTGCGCCGGATCGTCGCGAGGTCGACGCGATAGTCCTCGCGGCCGCTGCCGGCGTAGCGGTTGAAGCGATTGAGCAGGAATTCAAAGCCTACGATTTCGAACGCTGGCAGGACGAGGCTGCGCTCCGTCGGGGCCGGTTTCGACGCGGCGGCCGCAGGTCCGTCGGGCGACGCGCCGGTCGCGGCCGCCGAGGCGGAGCTCGCCGGCGCGGCGGGAGCAACGGGCGCGGTGTCGGCCGCCGCGACGGCGCCGCTCAGGGCCGCCGCGATCACGGCAACCAGCCCGAACCACGCGCCACGACGCGCGCGCCGACGGCGGACGGCCCCGGCAGCGGCACATGGACGCTTCACGAACGCACGACCTCGCGCCATGGCTGATCGACTCACAAGGTCGCGCTGTTAGTCTTCACCGGATCGACACTAGCAATCGGCGCGCCCGCACCGCCTCAGCGCACCCGGTGCGGGCCCGAGGCGGCGGTGTAGAGACCGAGGCCGATCAACGTCGCTGCCGTCAGGTAGCGTCCGGCCGTGGCGCCGCGCTGGCGGCCGCTCCAGGCCGACGCGGCGGCGCTGGCAGCCAGCACGTAGGCCGTGTCGGTGAGCGCAGCGACGAGCACGAAGGTCGCGCCGAGGGCCGCGCCCTGCCGCGCCGCCGAGGTCGCGGGATCGATGAACTGCGGCAGGAAGGCAGCGAAGAACAGCGCCGTCTTCGGGTTCAGCAGGGCGACGAAGATGCCGTCGCGAAAGATCCGGGGCAGGCGCGGGGCATCGAAGCGGGCGGCCTCGGGGCGGCCCGAGCCGCCGCGCAAGGCGCGCAGGCCGAGGTAGACGAGATACGCCGCGCCGGCGAACTTGACGATCGTGAAGGCGACTGAGGAGATCGCGAACAGCGCAGCCAGGCCGAGCGTCGCGCCCAGGGCATTGCCCAGGTTGCCGAGGGCGACTCCGGCGACCGAAGCGAGTCCCGCAGCCCGGCCCTGGGCCAGGGTGCGCGCGACGATGTAGACGACCCCGGGCCCCGGTGTGACGGCGAGCAGCAGCGTCGCCAGCAGGAACGCCACCAGCATCGGATCGGCCGGCGTCGCGAGCGATGCGTTCAAGGCAGCCTCGTTCAGGCCGCCGTGCCACGCAGCAGCCACGCCGCCCAGGCCAGGCAGACGACGACGAGGCCCGAAAAGAGCGCCGGCACGAGAAAGAAGTAGGCGACGCTCAGCACCACACACGCCAGCTGAACGGCGGCGAAGATCCAGCCGAGCGCGCCGATGCTCTGCGGCTGGCTCGCGGCCAGCCCGCCCAGGTGCCACGCGAGGTATGCGGCGAACAGCAGGTAGGCCGTCACGGTCAGGCCGAAGCCCTTGTAGAACCCGCCATAGGTGTAGCTCGTGCCCTTGAAGTCGAACTGCACCGTGCTCATGGCGTCGCGCACCGCCAGGCCTTCGGCGCTTGCCGGCTTGAAGCCGAGGAAACCGAGCGTATGGCCGACCGCGAACAGCAGCAGCAGCAGCAGTGCTGCGGCGATGCGATACAGCAGCGTGGCGCTCATCGATGCAGCTCCTTCGTGTCGAAGCGCAGCGCCGATCGGGCTCGCGCGATCGCCTCCACCGTCGCGCGATCGCGCGGCTCGGCCGTCGTGACCAGCGATCGTAGAAGAACACGCGCCGCGGCCGCGACCTCCGCCACGCCGCGATCGAAGGCCGCGGCGTTCTGCTTCGACGGGACGCTGAAGCCGCACAGCTTCCTGACGAATTGCAGCGAGGCGTCCCGCACTTCCAGCTCGGTGGCCGGCGGCTCGAAATTGAACAGCGTCTTGATGTTCCTGCACATGGCGGTTCCTGGAGGGTCGAACGGCGTGCGGCAAGCCCGGCCGGATCGCGCCAAGCCGTCGCACCGCGGTGAAATGCTAGCCGACCGGGAACGGCTCCGTGCCGGCCCGGGCGCGAAGGCGCGCGCGGCCCGCCTCAGCGCTTCGTCGTCGAGTTCACTCGCTGGTTCTCGGCCCACAGGCCCTGACATTCGCGCTCGAGCGTGCTCGACGCCGGCGTCGACGCGCTCTTGGCTGCAGCCTGCATGGCGTGCTGCCGTTCGATCCGGTAGGCCGACTCACCACGCAGCTTGGCGAGCCGGTCCCGGGACTTGTCGTCCAGCTTGATTCGCCACAGGCTCAGGTAGGCCTCGTCGCGGTGACCCTGCATGTGCGGGAAGCGCGCCTCGCACTTCGTGTAGCTCACGTCGTATCGAGCCAGTGCCTTGGGGTCGTACGCGCGTGCCTGGGCGCCGACTGCGGTGAGACAAAGGAGGACAGCAGCGGCGATGGCGGGCAGGCGCATGGGATTCCTTGGCGACGGAGCTTTCAGTGTATCGACTCCTCTGCGCTCGCCCTGCAACGAAACGCGTCGAAGCCCCTCAGCGGAGCTTGGTGCGGGCCAGGCGCCTGGCGTTGGCCATCGCCTTGCGGTGCACCGGCGCCAGGCCCTTGCCGAGCACGCCGAGCGCGGCCTTGTGGAACTTCACCGCCGACGCAGCGGCAGACGCCTTCCCGCCGGCGGGAAGCGCCATGAACGATCGGAACAGGGACGAGGCCAGTTCCTGGTTGGCGCGCGAAGCGTGCAGGAACATGGCGTTCCACGATTCGCCGAAGGCGGCGTTCTTCTCCGCCAGCATCAGCTCGAACTCCTTGCGGTCGCGGGCCGAAGGCCGCGGGCCGGCCAGCGCCATGCGGGTGACCCGGTGGGCGATCACCTGCGGAACGGCGATCGCCAGCTCGGCAGCCTTGACTGCCAGCGATTGCGTCGTTCGCTTCCTCCGTGAATCCATCGGTCTTTCCCGGTAAGTATCGGAGCTGCCCAGCGCGAGGTTCGGTCCGTGCTCAGGACTTCTTGCTGCCGACGACCAGGAGCAGCCCGCCGACGACGATGGCGCCGACGCCGGCCCAGATCGGGACGTTAACCGTCTCCTTCTTCTTCAGCGTCAGCTCGAGCGGGCCGAGCTTGGCCGTGCTTTCGTCGCGGGTGTAGCTGAAGCCGCCGTAGACCAGCCCGAGGATGCCGGCGACGATGAGGATGATGGCGATGACTCTCATGATGTGTTGCCCTTGTCTTGCTTTCGTGATGGGGGTGGGTGCGTCGTCCGCAGGACTCTCGGCCTCGCCCGCTCGGCAAAGTATGCCTCGGGACTTGTTCACTGCGTTCCCTCAGGAGAACTCGACTTCGGCCTCGACTTCGACCGGAATGTCGAAGGGCAGCTCGAAGAGGCCGACTGCACTGCGCGAGTGGGCTCCGACCTGCGCGCCATACAACTCGAGAACGAGGTCCGAAAAGCCGTTGATGACGCTCGGCTGCCTGTTGAAGCCCGGCGCCGAATTGACCATGCCGAAGACGCGGCCCCAGGCCGTGATGCGATCGAGGTCGGCGATGGCGCGCTTCAGGCTGCCGAGAATGGACAGGGCCGTCAGGCGCGCGGCGAGGTAGCCCTGTTCGACCGTCAGCTCCCTTCCGACCTTGCCGCGCGGCTCGGCAAACGATCCGTCCGGGTTCTGCGGGCCGTGCCCGGAGACGAGGGCTCGCGAGCCGAGAATCCTGACGAACTGGAAGGGCAGGACGACGCCCGCTGGCGGCGTCATCGGCGGCGGCAGGACGAGTCCCAGCGCCGAGAGCTTCGCTTCGATCTTTGCCATGGTGACCTCGCAACTCCCTCAATGCGTCGGTTCAGCATCACGCCGGGCAGCTCGCTCGACGACAGGACCGACATCTGACCTCGGCCTCAGGGCGCCGGCCGCGCAAAGCACGGGCCTCCGGTCGCTTGGGCCAGACGACTGTTCAGCTCGAAGCGCTGCCCTTGAAGGCGCACCTGCCCGTCGCAGAGCGCCTGCGCCTGGCAGGCCGCCTCGGTGGTCGCGATCTCGACCGCGTCAGGCGTGGCACGAATCGACACGAGGCAAGGCGCGGTGCCGCGATGGCTCCCGCCAGCGGCCGCCGGCCGCACCGGAAGCACGAGGACTTCGCCCCCGGGCCCGTTGCGCAGCCGTGCCACGCCGGTGACGGTGCAGACGGCAGCGTTCGCGTCGACGACCGTCAACTCGACATCGAAGAGTTGCGTGGTCTTGCGGCGCAGGCCCAGTTGACTCTGGCTGACGGCCGCTGCCACCGTCGCCCGCCCGGTGCTCGGCAACGGCTCGGGGCGAACGTAGCAGGCGTCGCTCAGCGCGCCCGGTGCCGAATGCGCCGCGAGGCAGAGCGACGAGAAGAAAACGACCAGGACCCAGCGCAATTGCAAACTCCGCGCGTCGACGTCAATGGCAGCGCGAGCGCGCTGCATCCGCACGAAGAAGGCTACCAAAGCCGCTCCGCGAGCGTCACCTTGAACGGGTGGTCGAGCAGCGGCTCGACGTCGGCCACGAAGCGGACCGTGTGCGGCAACGCGGCGTGCCGCTCGAATGACCCGCGGTCCCGCCAGCGGGTGTGGATGTGGATCTCCTCGGTGTCGCGAACGGAGCGGTAGGCGCCGTAGCTCAGGCAACCGGGCTCCTCTCGCGTCGGGCCCTGGATCTCGAATACGGCTTGCTGCAGCCTGCCGTGCCTGCCGGGGCGGGCGTGAAGTCGGGCGAAGAGAAACAATTCCATGGCGATCCTCGAAGCGCCCCCGCTGGGGTCGGCGGCGTTGCCGCAGGTTGCAGCTACGCGGGCGGAGGCGAGCCGTGGGCGGGCAGGGCCTGCGCACACGCGGCGCATACGCACGATACCCCGCGCTCGCCCTCGGCAACGCGTGCGAGCAACTCCGGACTGAACGAGGCCACTTCGCACCAGCAGCTCCGGCCCGTTCCGGGGCAGGCCGCCATGACACAAGCATTTTCGCCGCCGCACAAGGGGCAGCGGCTTCGAAGCGGGGGCGGTGCGCGGTTCTGCAAGGCGGTGCGCAAGGGTGGATGGCGGCCTTCGCCCCGTGGCCCGGCTGCGCTCAGCTGCGCAGGGGCAGCGCGACGCCGATCGCGACGAACACTCCGCCGCAGGCCTGGTTGAAGCGCCTCCCGACTCGGCGCAGCCACGGGCTGATGCGGTGCGCCATGCTGGCGATGAAAGCCTCGGTGGCGATTTCGATGGCGGCGAAGGTTCCGGCCATGACGACGAACTGGCCGAAGAGACTTCGAGCAGGGTCGATGAACTGCGGAAGAAAAGCCGCGAAGAAAAGCAGCCCCTTGGGATTGGTCAACGCGGAGAGCGCGCCCTGCCGGAACAGCGACCCGCCCGGCCTGGGTTGCGCCGACGCGGCGGCGTCGACGCCGATGGGCGGCGAACGCCAGACCTGGATTCCGAGCCAGACGAGATAGCCGCCTCCCAGCCACTTCATGACGGTCAACCAGACGAGCGAGGCCTTGAGCAATGCGCCGATCCCGAACATCGACAGCGCGATCACGGCGATGAACCCGCAAGCTCCACCGAAGATCGTGAACAGCGCCTTGCGCCGGCCGTGCAGCGCCCCATGCGTCAGGGCGAGCAGCCCGTTCGGCCCGGGCGAGAGAGAAAGCCCGGTCGCAGCCAGGAGGTAGATGAGCCAGACGTCGAGATCCATGCTTCGATGCTGCCGGCGGCCACCTCACCGGTCAAGGGCTTGCAGCGCCGCCGATCTCGGCTCCACGGCCGGATCCCGGTCGCGCCGCGGCCCGCCCGCAAGCGGAGCGAGCCACGATGACGGGAGGGCGCGACTAGCGAGCGCGACGGCGCATCAGGACGCTGATGCAGGCGAGGCCGGCCAGCATCAACGCATACGTCTCGGGCTCCGGGATGGGGGCGGCCGCGACGGCGGCTGAGCTCCTGGTCACTGTTGCCTTGGGCAAACGCGACGGTACTCGCGCCGAAGGCATAGAACTGATAGCTGCTGGAGAAGCTGAAGTCGGCCTGGTAGCCGACTCTGCCTGCGCCGGTGACAACGTTGTTGACGGTCGTCGGTGCCGTTCCTGCGAAACTTCCCAGGGTGAAGGGCTCGGTCGCGCCGACGACCGAGGTCGCGTCGAACAGTGCCGTCCAGGTGCTCCCGTCGTTGCTGCCGAAGATGGTGTATTGGTAGCCGTCGTATTGAGAGCCGAAGTGATCGATGTTCGGGAACCCGCGGATCGCGTCGACCGGGCTGGAGAAGGTGGCGAGAATCCAGTTGTTGCCCGGATCCAGGCCGGTCAGCGAGCCGCCGGCGTAGACCCGGAACCCGTTGCTCGCCAGCTCCGCCGACGACGGCGTGAACGGAGAACCGACGTCGCCGGCGAAGAAGTTGCTGAACGTCGCGTAGTTGGTCACGCCGGCGGCGAAGTCGGCGAGATTCAAGTTCTCGGTGTAGGTCGTCGCCAATGCGGCCTGCGAGAGGCCGGCCATCCCCAACGCAAACCCAAGCGATTTCGGCTCACGGCGCTCCCCTTGCGAAAGTGGTTGTTCGACAGCCCGGCTGATCCCCGGGGCCCTCAGGGAATGCTAGTGAGCGGGACGGCCCGGCGATACCCTGTGTTTGAGGGGGCGCGGGCTACACGACGCTCTGCGCGGCTTGGCCAGTCTCGACGCTGAACCACTCGAACAGGATGAGTCCGACGATCGATGCGACCGGAAAGAGAAGTACGGCGAGCACAGCCCAGAGGATGGCCGATCGGTTCACTCGTCGCGCCGCGATGCCGACGAAGACCACGTGAAGGACGAAGCTGACGGCGATCGCGACGCCGAAGAGGATCGTCGCCGGGATCGAGCTGACGGTGCGATCGACGAACGGCGGCAAGAACGCGCCGACGCAAACGGCAAAGGTCGAGAGCGAGACCGCTGCGGACGCAACCGCGTGGGCGGCCGGGGAGGAAGACTGCTGCATGCTCATCTCCAGGGGACGGTCAAACGCCTTGCCCGCTTCATTCTCGCTCAGGCACCGGCACGAGGAGGTTCGCATCCCGGACGAGCAGCCATCGGCCGTTCTGCCTGTTGAGCACCGTGAGCGTGTGGCCGGCACGTAGCTTGGGCGGCGAACCGTCCGCCGGCGTGGCGACCATCTTCAGCCCGGCCCACATGAACGCCCGGTCCCCAACGACCTTGATCTCCTGAAAGGGCGCGGATCTGCTCCTCGTCGGTGGGCATGGGCTGCTCCTCCTTGGTCAGCCGGCGTCAGCGGCGGCCGCAGGCAGGCGAGGGCGTTGGTTCGACGCATTGCCCATTTCGACGAGCCGTCAACGGCCGGCGTAGTGGGCGATCGAGATGACGAACGGCAGCACCAACTCGGGAATCAGGTAGCCCAGCCAGACCGCCGTCGGCTCGGGCAATCCCACGCGGCCGATCGAGACCAGCCGGCCCACCCCGGCGAGCAGGACGCCCAGGGCCAGCAAGTACACGAGCGTTCCCTGCTGTCGAATCGTGACGGCCGCCCAGAGGCTGATGATTCCGGTGCCCAGGTAGACGCCCGCCATGAAGCGGTGAACGTTGTCCAGGCGCGGCGAGGTGTCGGGTTGACCCAGGACCATCTGCACTGTCCCGCCAAACAGCGCGATCGCTGCAACCAGGAACAGGCAGACACGCACGACGAGTTGACTTGCGAGCAGTGGATCGTCCCCAGTCATGCTTCAACCTCCTCCGTTCCTTGGCAGTCGTCGGCGCCCGGTGCAGGGCCAGGGGCGCCGCGGTTGTCAACCCGGCTGCGCGCCCTCATACCCTTCGATGATGATCAGGTCGATCGTCGACACCGGTTGGCGCAGCTCGAGGATCTGCTGGTACTCCGGAGAGTGCCAGCAATCGAGGGCCGCCTGATAGCTGGGGAACTCGATCACCGCATTGCGCGTGCGGCTCGCGCCCTCGGGATTCTCGAAGCNGCCCGCCCGGACCAGGAAGCGCGCGCCGTACTTCGCCAGCGGTGCAGCGTTCGCGGTGGTGTAGGCCTTGTATCGCTCCGGATCGGAAATGTCGACGCGTACGATCCAGTAACCCTTTGCCATGAGTCTTCTCCGTTTCTGACGCGGACTGCCGGGGATTCGATGCGACGCCGGGCCCCTCAGGGGTTGACCGACTCGACGTCGCGCGTTCCGAAGTCGGCCGGGAGCGCGACTTCGAGCATCTCCAGGTCGGCGCTGTGGCCGAGCTCCCGGTGGCGCAGGCCTGGCGGCTGGTGCGCGCACGAACCGGCTTCGAGGCGTACCTTGCCGTGGCCTTCGTACTCGAACTCGATCCATCCCTTCAGCACGTACACCATCTGGAACGTGGTGTCGTGAAGGTGCGCCTTGCCCGAGAAATCGGCACCTTCCACGGCACGGATGACGTGGGCGACGACGCGGCCGTCCGTCGCCTTCCTGACTCCCAGGTCGCGATAGTCGAAGAAGGGACGCAGCCCGCGAACGAAGACGGCGTCCTTGGCGTGAGTCGCCACGAAGTCCTTGGCTGCCATGGGCTTGCTCCCGTTGGGTGGTGCCGACGAAAGGATGGATCCTGAAGGATAGCCGCCGGCGCCCGGCGCAATGCCTTGCGCGGACGCTCAGGCCGCCTTCCGACGGACGGGGAGCTCGCCTTCGATTCGAACCCGCTTGGTGCGCCCCGACGCGCCGCTCTTGATGGAGACGGCGGACTTGCGGCAACGGAAGTGGCCGGCAACGAGGGCAAGCAGTTCCGCGTTCGCCTTGCCGTCGACGGGCGGTGCCTTGAGCTGGGCCAGCCAGGTGCCGTCCTCTGCCTGCGTGAGAAGGCTGGCGCGCGAGCCCGGCTTGACCTTGATCGTGATGACGATCGCTCGCGCTGCCGCAGGCATGGCAGGGTCAGGCCGCGCCCTGGCGCAGGCGCAACGACATGAAGACGCTGTTCGGATCCTCGACATAGTCGCCGAACGGTCCGCAATGCGTGAAGCCGAAACTCTCGTAGAGCCGCTGTGCCGGCTTGAACGCTTCCAGAGAGCCGGTTTCGAGGCTCAAGCGCTCATAGGCGCGCGACCCCGCGACCTCGATGATGTGGGCGAGGAGGGCCCGGCCGACGCCTCGGCGCCGGATCGCAACGGGAGTGCGCATGGACTTGACTTCGCCGTGGGTCCGGTCGAGTTCCTTGAGTGCGCCGCATCCGAGCAGGAGCGAGCCTTCCCAGGCCGTCCAGAAGGTGATCTCGGGCCGGCGCAGCTTTTCGAGATCGAGAGCGTGGACGCTCTCCGGCGGAGACAGCGAATGCATGCTCTGCAGGTGCTCGTCGAGCAGGGCGTGTATCTGCGGTCGGGAGAGGTCGTCGATCTCGATCTTCATGGAGACGCGCGCAAGATCGATGCGTTCGGTGGGAACGAGCGTCACATCCTAGCCCGAGGCGCGCGCCCACCGCACGATCGCGAAGACGATCCCCGCCACGTACAGCGCGCCGAACAGGGACTTGTTGTGCCGGGCCAGCCACTCGGGGAGGTAGATGTCGAAGTTCGCGCCTCGGTCCGCGGTGTATCGGGCGGCGACCGCCGTCAGGGGGCAGCTCCACGAGTGGAGCACGAGCACGGCGACTTCGACGCAGACGACGGCGGCCAGCCAGGCTGCGGTGCGGAAGTGCCCGAGCCAGGCGGCCAGGGGAATCGCAAGGATGCAGCCGGCGAAGAACGCCCAGATGACTGTGTGCGCAGACTTGATCGCCCTCAGTCTGGCGGCAGCCGGCGGGTCGGCCCGCTCGGGGTCAGCCATGGCCCGGCTCGACCTTCGGCGCTCCGGGATCGGGCCTTGGTGCCTGCGGCATGCTGTGCCACCAGATCTGGCACCTCTTGCAGAGATCGGCCTCGAACTCGGCCTTCAAGACACCGTCGAGGACCATTCGCGGCAACGGATCGCCCGGCTTGCGTGCCACCAGGTTCGTCCCGGTCGACTTCGCCCAGATATGGAAGAGCTCTTCCGAAGCCACCTGGTAGGTGACGTGCCAGTGGGCCATTCCGCTCGCAGGAGCGGAAGCGAGAACGTCGTAGTCGAGATGCACGTCTTCCTGGAGCTTCACCCGGCGCCAGTACTCGGCCAGCTGCACGTGGCCTTGCTGCACCGCGAACGGCGTGTTCCGATACTCGCCGTCCGCGCTGAAGAGGGCGGCGAACATCGACTCGTCGCGTTGCTCCCACGCCGCCTTGTAGCCCTGCATGAATCTATCGATGTTCGTCATGCTCGCCTCTATCCTGGAATCTCGGCTTCGACCAGCTGGCCGAGGAGCGTCAGCGACTCTTGCCAGCCGAGATAGCAGGCCTCGACCGGAATGGCGCTCGGGATGCCTTCCTGGACGACGTTAAGGTCGGTTCCGCACGACACCCGGGACAAGGTGATCGTCGTCTGCATTTCCCCCGGCAGGTTCGGGTCGTCGAATCGGTTCGTATAGCGGATGCGTTCGTCGGGCACCAGCTCGACGTAGGTCCCGCCGAAGGCATGCTCATGACCGCTCGCGAAGTGGGTGAACGACATCCGGTAGCTGCCACCGACCCTGGCGTCGAGGTGATGCACCTTGCCGGTAAACCCGTTCGGCGCAAGCCACTTGGCCATGGCGTCGGCGTCGAGGAATGCGCGGTAGATCCGCTCCGCGGGAGCACGGAGCACGCGGTGAAGTCGTACGGTGTTCGTGGGCATATGAACTCCTGAAATCAGAGCAAGGGTTTCTGAGGACCTCCGGGAGCTCCAGCGAAGCCAGAAGGCCGAGCAGGTACAAGGCGGTCGGGTAAAGCCACATGGTCGGAAATCCTCGGAAGCGTCGCCGCGAGCGGAGCGGCGACGTAGCTCTCCGCTCGAGCTTTCTTACGCCCGGGAAGGCGCTGCGCGCTGAAGGATGGCCTTCGAGTCCTCGAATCCTATCGGCGCGGAGGTGTGTTCGTGAACGATCCGCGGGACGTGCCCCGTCGTGCGAAGGACCCAGGTGATCCGGTTCTGCATGGCGCGCAGCGGCCCGCCTTCGGCCGAGACACCTGCATAAGTGACGATCGCGCTGACCAGGGCCAGCTCGCGCCCGGCCGAGGTTTGCACCGCATCGAAACTCACCTTCACTCGCTCGCTGCCCAGGGAAGTGAACCAGCCCTCGACGGCCCTTTGCCATGCTGCTGCGCCTTCGTACGACCAGACTCCCCACGCATCGAACACGCGCACGCCGGGGTCGTAGAGGCGCATGAAGGCCTCGACGTCCCTGGAGAGCACCGCAGACTCGTAGGTTTCGAGAATTCGGGCGATCGACTTCTGGTCGTCACTCACTTCGACTCTCCTGAGGACAGGTCATTGCGCTTGCAGCTCGTGCTCGCTGGCCATGAATCGATCGCCGTTCGCGGCCTCGATTTCGTACTGCACGATCTTCCCCGACGCGTAGCCCTCGGCGATCCGGCCGCTGGGGCCCTTGACGAGCACGTGCGCACCCCGGGCGAACCGGACGATGGCTCCCGGGAACTCGCGGATGCGCATGACGAACGGTTCGCCGGGGATCTCGGGATCGCCATAGAGATCCTCGACGTCTCCTGCCATCGCCTGCAACGGAATTGATCCGGTGCTCGTGCCGGCCCTTCCGGGCATCCGCCCGCGCGATGCCGGAGGCCGCCGCCATTGGCGGACTGGAAGCATCCGGAGTCGTGCAGCCGACCATGGCAACGATCGACAGCACGGGAATCGCCCGGATCGGGTTGCGCACGCCAGGTCTTCCGGCCTGACGTTCGATTCGCACGGCGGCCGCAGGGTGTCTCAGCGTGTCGGGCATTCGCTCACGACGCGCGGCTGGCAGAACTGCTCCGGTAGCCGAGGATGCGAGCCGGCAGGAGCAGAACCGCACGGATGAGCGCGAACAGCGCTTCGAAGGTGATGCCCACCAGGCGGAACGGAAGCGACAAGAGCCACACGAACGGCCAGAGGACGAGCGCCAGCAGGGCGAGGGGCCAGCACAGGACGAACAGGATGCACCAACCGACGAGCACGAGCAAAGTCCTCATGGCAGCCTCATCGAAGGGTAAGGACCGCCTCTACGAACCGGCCTCGAGCCGGCGGGCCTTGACGTGGGAGACGACGATGGACCCCGACAGTTGTTTCATCGCCGGACTATAGGCCGCCGCCGCGAAAGACGCGCGGCTGTCCTGGCCCTGACGTTGGAGATGGTCAGCCGCGTTCAACGGGCCGCCGGCCGCGGCCGCAGGGCTTCCCGCAACGCGGCGCTCATGTCTTGCGGCAGCGAGGCGACGCCTTTGATGACCATGGCGCCACCGTTTTGCCAATGCGTTTGGAAGGAAGCGAGCGGGGCTCCCGAACGCATATCGAGTGCGCGCAGATCCAGTACCACTTCCGTTCCGCCTTCGAGCAACGTCGCAGAACCGAACACTTTGACGACCGGGCCGAGCTCTCGAACCGTCACCAGCAGTACCCTGTCGGGCTTGGCCCGAGCCATCGCGGCGATCGAGAGCAGTTCCTCGTCCGTGGGTGCAACGGCCGAGGCGGCGCCCGGCAGGCGGCGGGTTTCGACCGACGCGAAGCAGTCGGCACTGGCGAAGAAGCCATCCAGGCCTTGACGGGCGGCCTCCTCGCGCAGCGCGACTTCCTTCTGGTCGGGCCGCCAGTTGGTGCTCAAAAGGGCCAAGGCCGACAGACTCTCGCCGGGTTGCTGGCACACCGGCCCGGCGGGCACGGCGCCCGACATTTCGGTGCTCGTGGATGCGCAGCCGAGGAGAAGGAGACAGGGCAAGG
>JGI24140J50213_10000024_pt1 | contig 58671 bp, 49 predicted proteins | sample BarGraIncu00222A_FD_50213 | JGI IMG/M metagenome (IMG submission 50213)
GCTGCTGCTGCGGCCGACGCGGCCGACGCGGAGGGTACTGACGAGATGGCCTACGAGGCGGGCGCCATCGGCGCTCCGTCACCGGCTCCGCCGGTGCGGCCGGTGCCACCGCCCGCGGTCCCTGCCGTGCCGGTGCCCCCGGTGCTGCTGGCCAAGGGGCTGGACGTCAACCGCCCGACCCACATGGAGTACTCGGCGCCCTCGATCGACGGGGCCGGCGGGGTCGTGCACCGCTCCGAGGACGGTACGGACTCCGGTGAACCCGGGGAGATCGACCCGAACGCGAGCCGCGCCGAACGCCGCCGGCAGGCGCGTGCCCAGCGCAAGGGCGGTCGCTGACCCGTACTGACCCGGCCGGTTCAGCCGTGCTGGACGACCGTGCAGCGCCAGCGACCGTCGGATCCCTCCAGCCGTAGCGCGAGGGCGCGGGGGCGCCGGCCGTCGTGGATCACCGCCGAGACCTCGGCGACCCCGTCGGCCGGCTCGCAGACGCGGACCGAGCGCACCGACACGCGCGGTGGCCGCTGCCGGGACGCGTCGCGGGGGAGCGTGGCCCGGTTGCGGGCGCTGCGCCAGCGCAGCTGGGCGTACACGTCGTCGGAGGCCCAGCGGCGCAGCTGGGCGACCGGCCGCACCCCGCAGTCCACCTCGAGGATGGCCTGAGCGATCCGCCCGCCCCAGAACCGCGCGTCCGGGAGGTCGGCGGAGCTCGTGGGCTGCGGGTCGAACAGGCCGTCGTCGTCGCTGTCGTCCTTGTCGCTCTTGGTCCCGTCCTTGGTCCCGTCCTCGGGATGGCCGTCCGCCACCAGTCGAAGCGTCTGCCGTCCCGGAAGGACCGCGACCCCGGAGGGAAGGACGAAGGTCAGCGGCAGCGTGCCCTGGCCGGCGTCGGGCAGCGCGCGCAGGTCGCGGCGGCGGGGTCCGGCCCCGAGCCCGGGGACGAGGTCGTCGTACGGCGGCTCGCAGTCGGGCGTGGGGATCAACCGCAGGACCGGCGAGCGGGGCTCGACCGGCAGGACGGTACGCAGTGGAGGCACGGTGCTGGCTCCTGTACTGGCTAGGGGACGCTGGCTGGGGGAGATCGGGTGGCCACGGAGGGCTGCGCAAGGCCGGTGCGTGTCAGCGCGGGGGCACCAGCCGCTCGCCGGGCACGATGCGGCCAGGGTCGGAGCCGATCACGGCACGGTTGGCCTCGTACCAGCGCGGCCACGCGGTCGCGACCTGGGCGGCGCTCCGACCCGGCGGCAGGTTGCGAGCGGCGATGTCCCACAAGGTGTCGCCCGGTCGTACGACGACGACGTGTCCGGACCCGGGGGACGCGACCGCGTGCCCCGCCTTCGGCGCCTCGGACGGTGCTGGTGCGAGGGGTCCCATGACGCGGTCGAGCATCGGCAGCCCGGGCAGCGCCCGTGGACCGGCGGCGGCCGCGAAGGCCGTCCCGGAGAGCAGCGGTCCGGCGACGACCGAGGCGCCGAGGGCGGTCCGGACGATGCCGCGCAGGAGGGCTGGGGTGCAGCCGGCGGCCACCGCCCGGCCGAGGCGTCCCACGGCACCCGGCAGGGCGGCGGCAGCTACCGCGAGCGCGGTCAGGACGACCCACGCGGTGACCGCCCACGCCCCGAGCAAGGCGAGACCGGCCAGCAGGTCGCCGGTGCTCGCTCCGTGCGCCAGGGCCGCGCTCACCGCGCCTGGCGTCGCGACCACGAGCGCTGCTGTGGCCAGGAGAGCAAGCAGGGCCAGCGCGACCAGCACCGCCCGCGCTTGCGAGACGTGGGGGGAGCCGCCGCGATCGACGTCTGGCATGAATACCTCCGTTTGCTTGCGTTTGCTTGAGCAGGCATTGGGTGAGCATTGAAACAAGATCGACTCCAGGTCAGTCGAGGGCATCTGTGCCCCAGATCGATCGACACCAGCGGGACGACAGCGCCGCGTGCGCGCGGCGCCAGCGCCGACTGCGACCGCAGTGTTTGTGTCAGAGTTCATGACAGCCCCACGACAGACTTGTCACGTACGTTCCGGCCGTGCGCTGGGACGAGCTGTTCGACGACCTTGCCGGCCAGGGAGCGGCTGCGCTCGCCGAGGAGCATGCCGGTGAGGTGGCCGACCGTGGCCGCTACGAGATCGGGCACGTCAGGCTGTCCGACCGGCTGCGCGCCTGGCCGGCCAGCGCGCGACTGTCGGTAGGGCTGGCCGGAGGTCAGCGCTTCTCCGGCGAGCTGGTCGCGGTGGGCCTGGACTGGCTGGCGGTCGTCGACGGTGGGCGGGAGAGCGTCGTCCGGCTCGAGGCGATCCGCTGGGTGCGACCGGTGAGCGAGCTCGCGACCGCCACAGTCGTTGCAGTCGCCACAGTCGCCTGCGCTGAGTCGGACCTCGGAGCTCCTGCGGGGGGTGCCGTGCGCGAGCACACCGGCTTGGCGCAGGCCCTGCGCTTCCTCGTGCGTGACCGGTCCGTCGTCCGTGCCGTCCTCCTGGACGGCGAGTCGGTGTGCGGGACGCTCGATCGTGCTGGCGCCGACCACCTCGAGCTGGCCCAGCACCCGCTCGACGAGCCGCGCCGCGAAGCCAACGTGCAGGGCAGCTGGCTGATCCCCTATGCGGCGCTAGCAGTCGTCTGCGGCGGTCAGGTCTGGAGCGCCTCGTGATCGGCTCGGCTGAAGGGGTGCTCGGCGATGAACGCCGCCGTCTGCTCGTACATCCGGCCGATGTAGGCCTCGAGCTGGGTCGCCTCGACCCGCCACTGACCCCGGCCGCCGATCTTCAGCGCCGGGAGCTCGCCGTTGCGGACCAGGGCATAGGTCTGCGTCGGCGAGATGTTCAGCACCTCGGCGACGTCGGCGAGGGTGAGGAAGCGCGGATCGGCCACGTGCCCAGTCTTCCAGAGCGAAGGCGCCTCGAACGGCAACGTGCGTCCCTGTGGATCACGGGCCGCGACCGGGCCCGGAAGGTGCAGTGAGCACGCCGTCGGCTGCGCCTGCCCAGGCCCCGGGGCAGTCACCTCCGGCCGCGCGCCTCACCCGCCCGCGCTGGGGCGACGCCCGCCTGCTGCTCGGCATCGTCCTCGTGCTGACCTCGATCGTGGTGGGCTCGCGGGTGGTGGCCGGCGCCGACCACACCGAGCAGGTGTGGGTCGCGGCCGCGGACCTCGCGGCGGGCACGCGGCTGACGGCGTCGGACCTCGTGCCCCGGGCCGCCCGCCTCGGGTCGGTGTCCGACCACTACTTGCATGTCGTGGGTGGCGACCCGGCCGGCTCCACCCTCGTACGNGCCGTGTCCGCCGGCGACCTGCTGCCGGTCTCAGCGGTGCGACCTGTCGACGCAGCCCTCGAGGATCCGCGCCAGGTGACCGTCCCGGTAGCCGCGTTCCACTACCCCGGCGACCTGGCTCGCGGCCGGCTCGTCGACGTGTACGTGACTCCGGGCGCCGACACCGACAGCAGCTCGCGGGCTGCACCGGAGCTCCTGGTCTCGGGCGCCCTCGTGGTGTCCGTCGAGGACTCCGGATCGCGGTTCGGCGGGACCAGCGCGTCGATCGGCGTGGTGCTGTCGGTCGCCCCCGACGATGTCTCCCGGCTGGTCGCCGGGCTGCACGAGGGACCCGTCGACCTCGTACGAGTGGTCGGCCCATGACGGGCTCCACCCAGCTGCCCGTCCTGCTGGCGCTGGGCGGGCCCTCCGAGGAGGCGCTGCTCGCGGCGATGGAGCGCGCCCCCGGCCCGATCCGTGTCGTGCGCCGGTGCCAGGACCTGGTCGACCTGCTCGTGGCTGCCGCGGGCGGCACCGCCAGGGCAGCCGTGGTCTCCGGCACGCTGCCGCGGCTGGATGCTGACGCGGTGGGTCGGCTGCGTGCGGCGGGCCTTGCCGTCGTCGGGGTTGCCGACCGGACCGACGTGAGCTCTGGCCAGCGGCTGCGGGCCCTGGGCGTGGCAACGGTGGTGGACAGTGGCACCCCCGCTGACGGCCCGATCCTCCTTGCCGCGCTGACGGCTGCGCTGCAGGCAGCGCACCCGCAGCACGCAGCCGAGATCCGGCTCGACCCGGAGCCGGTCGCAGGACGCGGCCGGCTGGTCGCGGTCTGGGGGCCGACCGGCGCGCCCGGGCGAACCGCGGTCGCGACGACCGTGGCCGACGAGCTCGCCCGGCTCGGCGTGGAGACGTTGCTGGCGGACGCAGACACCTACGGCCCTTCCGTCGCGCAGACCCTGGGCCTCCTGGACGAGGCCTCCGGGCTGGCGGCTGCCGTGCGGGCGGCCAACGCCGGGGTCCTCGACGTGGCAGCGCTCGGTGGCTGTGCACGATCCTTGCGTCCAGGCCTTCGGGTGCTGACCGGAGTGACGCGCCCTGATCGATGGCCGGAGCTCGGTGGCCCCCCGCTGACCGTGGTCTGGCGCACCGCGGTGGCGCTCGTGACCCGGATTGTCGTGGACTGCGGGTTCTGCCTCGAGCAGGACGAGGAGATCAGCTTCGACACCGCAGCCCCTCGACGCAACGCGGCCACCTTGTGCTCGCTGGCGGTCGCCGACACCGTTCTCGCCGTCGGTACCGCCGACGCGGTCGGGCTGGCCCGGCTGATCCGCGCCCTGCCGGACCTCCGCGACCGAGCGCCTGCCGCCGGGCTGCACGTCGTGGTCAACCACATGCGCCGCGGTGCGGTGGGACGCAACCCTGCAGCCAGGATCTCCGAGACGCTGCGGCGCCATGCGGGGGTGGCGCGCGCGACGTTCGTACCGTTCGACCGCGACTCCCTCGACNCGGCCATGAGGTCCGGTCGTCCGCTCGGTGAGGTCGCCCGATCCTCACCGGCGCGGGCGGCCCTCGCCGGGCTCGCCGGCGCGCTCGCCTGAGTCCGTACCGGACCTGGCCTTCGGGCCCCGGCTCTGCGACTGGGACTGGGACTGCGAGGTCACCCGTTCGACGGGTCGGCGAGGAAGGCGCGCAGCGCGGTGGCCCGCGAAGCAGCGAGCCGCGTCGCGAGGCTGAGTCCGGCCACNCAGGCGACGATGGCCAGCAACGACGCGGCGCCGACGNCGACNAGCAGCCCGGCGTCGCTCACGTGCGCCCAGGAGACGCCGGCCCAGCTACCGCCGGCGACGACCGGCGTGGCAGTCGGACGAAGGTCAGCGCGAGACGTAGCGGCCCAGCTCGGCGCGGGCGATCGAACGCAGGTGCACCTCGTCGGGGCCGTCGGCGATCCGGAGGGTACGAAGGCCGGCGTACATCGCGGCGAGCGGGACGTCGTCCGACACGCCCATGCCACCGTGCACCTGGATCGCCCGATCGACCACGTCGCAGGCCATCTGCGGAACCACCGCTTTGATGGCTGCGACCTGCGTGCGGGCCGCCTTCGCGCCGACCGTGTCGATCAGCCATGCCGTCTGCAGGACCAGCAGCCGGGCCTGGTCGATGGCGATGCGCGACATCGCAATCTGTTGCTGCACAACGCCCTGCCGGGCGAGCGGCTGCCCGAAAGCCTCCCGCGTCGCGGCGCGCCGACACATCAGCTCGAGGGCTCGCTCGGCGATGCCGATCGCGCGCATGCAGTGGTGCACGCGCCCGGGGCCGAGCCGTTCCTGCGCGAGCCGGAAGCCGTCGCCCTCGCCGGCGAGGAGGTTGTCGGCAGGGACGCGCACGTCGGTGAAGAGCACCTCGGCGTGGCCGTGCTGGTCCTGGTAGCCGAAGACCGGGAGCCCGCGCACGATCTCGACACCGGGCGTCTGGACGGGTACCAGGATCATCGACTGCTGCAGGTAGGGCTCGGCGGCGGGATCGGTACGTCCCATGACGATGAGCACCGTGCAGCGCGGGTCGAGCGCGCCCGTGGTCCACCACTTGCGTCCGTTGACGACGTAGTCGTCGCCGTCACGCGTGATGCTGGTACGGATGTTGCGCGCGTCGGACGACGCGACCTCGGGCTCGGTCATGGCGAAGCCGGAGCGGATGTCGCCGGCGAGCAGCGGGTCCAGCCACTCGTGCTTCTGAGCGGCCGTGCCGAACATGTGCAGCAGCTCCATGTTGCCCGTGTCCGGAGCGGCGCAGTTGAGCGCTTCGGGCGCGATCTCGATCGAGCGTCCGGTCAGCTCCGCCAGGGGTGCGTAGTCGGTGACGGACAGGCCCGAGACGTCGGGCAGGAACAGGTTCCACAGACCCAGCGCCTGCGCGCGGACCTTGAGCTCCTCGACGACCCCGGGCAGGTCGTTGGGGCGGCCCGCGGCGGCGAGCTCCTCGCGCTGAGCGGCGTAGACCGGCTCGGCCGGCAGGACCTGCTCGTCCATGAACGTCTGCAACGTCGCGAGCAGCTCGGCAGCGCGGGGGCTCGGTGCGAAGTCCATGACGTACGCCTCCTAGGATCGCGGGGTGGCGACACTCCCCGCTCCGGTCGACCTTACGGCGCTGGCCGTGTGGGCGGAGCAGGGGCTCCCCGGCGAGGGTCCGCTCGAGGTCACGTCGCTGGGCGACGGGCACAGCAACCTCACCTTCCTCCTGCGACGTACGGAGGGCGGGGCCGACTACGTGCTGCGCCGGCCGCCGATGGGACCGCTGCTGCCGACGGCGCACGACGTGGTCCGCGAGTACCGCGTGCTCGACCTGCTGGGGGGCGCCGAGCCACCCGTACGGGTCCCCGCCGTGGTCGCGCTGTGCGAGGACACCTCGGTGCTGGGCGCCCCGTTCTACGTGATGGAGCGGGCTGACGGCATCGTCGTCCGCGACGTGCTGCCCGACTGGCTGGCCGGCGACGACCAGGCCCAGCACCACCTCGGGCTCGACCTCGTCGACACTCTCGCGGAGATCCATGCCACCGACTGGCGCCCGTTCGTGGCCGCCGGGATCGGCCGGCCGGACGGCTACCTCGGGCGGCAGCTGCGCCGCTGGACCGGCCAGCGCGAAGGTGTCCAGACGGCCGTCGCCGCGGCCGGTGGCAAGGCCCGCGACCTGCCCGACTACGACGTCGTGCGCGACTGGCTGGTCGCCGAGCTGCCCGCAGAGGTCGAGCCGGCGCTGGTCCACGGCGACTACAAGCTGGACAACGTGATCGTCCAGCGCGGCGACGGCGGGCCGCGGGTCGCGGCGGTCGTCGACTGGGAGATGGCGACGGTCGGCGACCCGCGGGCCGACCTCGGCTACCTCCTCTCGTTCTGGCCGGAGCCGGGCGTCCAGCCGGTCATGGGACAGCTGGTGGCACTCGGCGAGGGCTTTCCCAGCCGTGCCGAGCTGGTGCGGCGGTGGGCGGACCGTACGGGTCGTGAACCCGGCGACACCCGATGGTTCGTGGCGCTCGCGGTCTGGAAGCTGGCCATCTTGCTGGAGGCGTCCTACCACCGGTGGCTCGCCGGCACCGCCGTCGACCCGTTCTTCGCCACGCTCGACGAGGGTGTCCCCGCCCTGCTCGCCCGCGCCCGAGCGGTCGCCGGTGCCTGACCGCGGGGAGCTGCGAGGACTCGTCGTCGACTGGGGCGGGGTGCTGACCTCCAGCCTGACGGATGGGCTCGAGGCCTGGGCCGCCACTGACGGCATCGACTACGCCGACTATCGGGCAGCCATGAAAGCGTTGCTGGGCAACGACTCTGATGTCGAGGTGCGGTTCAACCCGGTGCACGCTCTCGAGCGTGGTGAGCTCGAGGTCCCGGCGTTCGAGGAGCACCTGGGCGCGGCGCTGTCCGCACGCCTCGGCCGGCCGGTGCCGACCGAGGGGCTCCTCGCGCGGATGTTCGACCAGTTCGGGCACGCTGCCGACATGGTCGGGCTGGTCCGCCGTGCGCACGACGCGGGGATCCGTACCGCCCTGCTCTCGAACTCCTGGGGCAACGACTACCCCCGTGAGGGCTGGGACAAGATGTTCGACGTGGTCGTCATCTCGGGCGAGGTCGGCATGCGCAAGCCCGACGCGGACATCTTCGAGCACACCCTCGACCTGCTGGACCTGCCGGCCCGCGACTGCGTCTTCGTGGACGACCTGCGTCGCAACGTCGCGGCCGCCGTCACGCTCGGGTTCGTGGGGGTGCACCACGTCGACTACGCCAGCACGGCCGCCGAGCTGACCGCGCTCTTCCGGGTGCCCCTGCAGGAGTAGCTCAGCCCGAGAACAGCAGCAGCAGGCCGGCGATCGTGTAGCAGACCATGAGCGCCAGCAAGGGGAGCTGGCCGAGGACTGCTGCCTTCCGCGGGAACAGGCCGACCGCTCGATCGTGCGCCAGGACGACGCCGACCACGTGACCGAGCACCACGGCCGCCACCTGGAGCGTGGACACGAAGGTCGGCTGCACCCAGGCGAAAGACACGCCGCGGTCGCCGAGCCCGAGGAGGTCGGCACCGGTGCCGAGCGGGTCGGCCAGCTGCTGGACGGTCGTCTGCCCGGCGAGGACGAAGAACGAGTAGTAGTGCGCGAACAGGTACCCGAAGGCGATCGGCACGATCGACGGCGCGAACGCCGCAGGCATGAAGCCGCGCCCGCCCAGGCGCCCGGCGGCCCAGACGGCCAACGCGTACAGGGACCCGAAGGCCAGCGGCCCGGCGGCCAGGCCCATGGTCTGCAGCAGGGTCTGCGGCAGCGGCCCGTCCTGCACGAAGCGCACCCAGAACGTCGCGTTCGACATCCCGTCGTACGCGGTGGTGCCGAGCATCACGCAGACCAGCGCCGGCAGCCCGACCAGGGCGGGCGACGAGGCGGCGCCGTCCAGGGGGTTGCGCAGGACCCAGGTACGGTCCGGGCGGCGGCCCAGCGGCGACAGCCGGCCGTACAGCTGGGAGACGACCTGGAAGGCGTCGCCTCGGTCGAACCAGGTCGACCCGTAGACGACGGCGCCCATCGCCATCAACGCGGCGTAGGCGCCGAACCACGCGCGCAGCACCGACAGCGTGTCCCGCTGCGGGGCGACCAGCTCGAGCCACGCGAAGGCGAACAGGCCGGCCGCGGCGGGGTAGCTGCCCAGTCGAGGCGGGTACGGCAGCAGGCCCGCACGCGGGTCGTGGCGCAGCAGCGAGCAGACCAGCAGGTACAGCGTGCGTACCGGGTTGAGCCAGCGCCACACCGGGCCGAGCAGCGCCGACGCGAAGGCCACTGTGCCCACCCAGAACAGCACGTAGACGACGCCGGCTGTGGGGTTGAGGGCGTCGTCCTTGCCGAACAGGGCGGCCACGAGCACGTATCCGGCCAGCAGCAGCCCCACGACCCGTACCGCCCAGTACGAGGCAGGCGAGTCGAGGACCCCGGCGACCGTGCGCGGCAGCGCCCACCCGGCGCCCGCGCGGCCGAGCCGCGGCTCCGGCCACAGGAACGCGAGGGCGATGAACGAAACGACCAGGGCGATCGCCCCCGCTGTGACCGCCAGGGCGAACGGGATCGGCAGATCGGACCGTCCCCCGACCCCGTGCATGACGAGGTCACCGACGACGGTCCGCATGGGTTACTGGACCTGCAGCTCGAGCAGCAGCTTGTTCGACTTGTGCAGCTCGACCTCGTACACACCGGGCAGGCTCGCGGTGAAGTCGAAGACCACCGTGCCGCCGGGAGCGACGTCCTGCTCCACGTTGTTGTAGTGGTTGTGCACGATCTCGGAGACGTCGCTCCTCACCCGGATCTCGACCTTGCTGCCCACCTTCACCGGGACCTTGGCCTCCGGCGGCGTGATCACCCCGCCGGCGTACGTGACGGAGATCACCTGCACGGCGCTGCTCGCGGACCCGCCCGCGGACGCGCCGACGGATGCGCCGGTGCCGGTCGAGGACGCACCGCACCCGGCCAGGACAGCCACTGCAAGGACGGCGGCCAGCGGCACGGCAGCAGCGGCGAGGCGGGCTCGCGCGGGGCGCATCAGTGGGGCTCCTTGTGGCGCGGGCAGCTCAGGGCGGCGGGGGACTAGTACGAGCGTAGGCGCGTGCGCGGTCCGCGCCCCAGGAGGCAACGGCCGTGTCAAGATGGAAGTTCCCGCTGGTACGAGGTGGAGAGGAGGCCAGGGTGTCCGACCGGCTGAGTTCGCTCGACGTCTCCTTCCTGTACCTCGAGGAGTCGACGACCCCCATGCACGTCGGTGGGGTCTCGGTGTTCGAGCTGCCCGAGGGCGGCTTCGACTACGACCGGCTGGTCAGCCTGATCAAGCGCCGCATCGCCTTCGTGCCGCGCTACCGGCAGCGGATCCGCTGGGTGCCGGGCCGCATCGCCAGCCCGATCTGGGTCGACGACGAGAACTTCGACGTCACCTACCACGTACGCCGTTCCGCGCTGCCCAAGCCGGGCACCGACGCCCAGCTGCGCGACCTCGCCGCGCGGATCATGAGCCGGCCGCTCGACCGCGGGAGGCCCCTGTGGGAGATGTACCTCGTCGAGGGGCTGTCCGACGGGCGCTTCGCGCTGCTCACCAAGACCCATCACGCGATGGTCGACGGCGTCTCTGCCGTCGACATCGGCCAGGTCATCCTCGACGCGACCCCTGAGCCCCGCCCGACGCCGGCGTCGTCATGGCGGCCGGCGCAGGAGCCGGGCTCGCTCGAGCTGATCGCGGGCGCCGTCACCGACCTCGTACGCCGGCCGACCGCGGTGCTCGAGTCGCTGCGCACCGGGCTCGGCGACATCCGGCACACTGCCGTTCGCGTCGCGGGTACGGCGACCGGGGTCCTCGCGATGGCCCGTACCGTGTCGCGCTCGGCCCAGGAGAGCCCGCTCAACGTCGAGATCGGCGAGCAGCGCCGCTACGGCACTGCCGACAGCGACCTCGACGACTACAAGGCGATCCGCAAGGCCCACGGCGGCACCATCAACGACGTCGTCCTCGCCGTCGTCACCGGCGCCTTGCGCGAGTGGCTCATGACCCGCGGCGAGGCCGTCGGCGGCGCGTCCGTCGTCCGGGCCATGGTGCCGGTCAGCATCCGTACCGAGGACCAGTCCGGTGCCCTCGGCAACCGGGTCTCGTCCTACCTGGTCGACCTGCCGGTGGGCGAGCCGAGCCCGGTGATGCGCCTGCACCAGATCTCGTACGCGATGAAGGGGCACAAGGAGACCGGGCAGGCCGTCGGCGCCGACGCGATCATCAACGTCGCCGGGTTCGCGCCGCCCACGCTGCACTCGCTGGGTGCGAGGGTCGGCAGCAGCCTGTCGCGCCGGCTGTTCAACGTCGTGGTCACCAACGTGCCAGGGCCTCAGTTCCCGCTGTATGCCGCGGGCGCGCGCCTGCTGGCCACCTACCCGGTCGTCCCGCTCGCCAAGGGGCAGGCGGTGAGCATCGGGCTGACCTCGTACGACGGCGGCGTCTACTACGGGCTCAACGCCGACCGTGACGCGATGCCGGACATCGATGTCCTGACGCAGTGCATCACGGACAGCCTGGCCGAGCTCAGAGAGACCGTGCGATGACGCACGGACCGACAGGAGGGGCATGGTGACCAAGCGGGGGTCGGGCCAGCCGCCCGCGCAGAGCAGCCCGAGGGCTGAGAAACGGCGCGGGCTGGTGCTCGGTGCCGGCGGGGTCCTTGGCGCAGCCTGGACGATCGGTGCGCTCTGCGCCCTCGAGGAGACCGAGGGCTTCGACGTCCAGACGTGTGACGTGATCATCGGCACGTCGGCCGGATCCGTGCTCGCGTCGTTGCTCGCAGCTGGCGTTCGTCCCGGCGACCTGCGCGACGACCTTCTCGGGCTGCCGGTCGCCGACGGCCCGCTGGCCGGCTACTCGTACGACCACGAGCGCGGCACCGGCGGCGCCCTCCCCAGCCGGCCCCGGCCAGGTCTCGGCTCGACCCGGCTGCTGCTGCACTCGGTCCGGCACCCGCTCTCGGTGACGCCGATGGCTGCGCTGTCCTCGTTGCTGCCCACCGGTCGCGGCAGCCTGTGGAGCGTGCGCAACCTGATCGAGGCCGTGACGCCGCCCGGCGACTGGTCCCCGCACCCCGAGCTGTGGATCGTGGCGATGGACTACGACTCCGGTCGCCGGGTCGCCTTCGGCCGCGAGGGCGCGCCGCCGGCCGCCCTCGCCGATGCCGTGGTCGCGTCGTGCTCGATCCCGGCCTGGTACGCGCCGGTCAAGATCGGTGGGCGCCGGTACATCGACGGCGGCACGTGCTCGGCCACGTCGGTCGACCTGCTGGCGACCCGAGGTCTCGACGAGGTCTACGTGCTCGCACCGATGGCCTCGGTGGAGTACGACGACCCGACGTCCGTCGCCGGCAAGGTCGAGCGCGGCTTCCGCCGTACCGTCACGCGCCGCATGGTCCGCGAGGCGGGCAAGGTGCGCAGCACCGGGACGCAGGTCACGATGATCGGCCCGGGTCGTGACGACCTCGAGGCCATCGGCGCCAACATGATGGACCCGGCCCGCCGGCAGCGCGTCCTCGAGACCTCGCTGCGCACGTCGGCCGAGGCGCTGCGCCGATCCCGGGACGACGAGCTGTCCTGGTCGGCCTGATGCGGGTCTACCTCCCCGCCACGCTCCCGCTCGTCGCTCGGCTCCTCTCGCAGGGTGCGCTTTCCGCGCCGGTGCCCGGTTTCGCGGTGACGCAGGTCCTTCGTGCGTGGGCCGATGCGAACGGCCCCTCGGACGACGAGGAGCTCGAGCTGGTCGCCCTGTCCGAGGCCGCACGGGCGTCGCTGCGGCTGCTGGCCGGCGGGCCGGGAGACTCACCTGTGCCTTCCCGCGTGGTGCTCGCCTGCGACGTCCCCGACGCACTTGTCCGTGTCGACGACGGCTCGGACCTGGCCTGGCCCGGACAGGTCGCGGTCACCGGCGACGTGCTTCTCGCCTGGGTCAAGGCCGCGCACGTCGATGACGCTGCGGCCGGTCCGGCAGTACGAAGCGCCGCCGCCGCCGTCGATGCCGCCGATGCCGCCGATGCCGACGGCAGTGCCGCCGAAGCGCTCGTGGCCGCCCTCGACGCGCACGAGCTGCTCTGGTACGCCGCCGACGAGCTCCCCTCCCTGATCGGCTAGCCAGCCGCACAACCGGCTTCCTTGATCTTGACGCCATTGACGTTGTACCACTAAGTTCCCGTATTCGTGATCACAAGGACGTCCGCCGTCATCGCTGCAGTGGTGGCAGTCGTAGCAGTCATAGCGATCGTTGCGGCGCGGGCGGAGTCGTCGCCAGCATCGATGGCGTCGACGCTGTACCAGCGATCGTTGTGCGGGCTGGACACGTACTGGCAGAGCATCACGTCGCCGGCCGCCAAGGCGCGGGTCGCGCAGGCGCGCACCGCGAGCGGGCGCGAGTCGGTCGGTCTGACGGCGGTCGACGTGAAGGAGTAGATGCAACAGGCGACCGGTCTGATCAAGAGCTGCCTGACCGGTCGCGCTCAGGAGCTCCAGCTCAAGAACACCGCGACGGTGCTCGCCGCTTCGATCCGTCACGCTGCCCCGAAGGCGTCGACCGCCGGCTCCGCGGCTGGCGCTTCCGTGATCGCCGACGTCTACACCGGCGGTGGCCTCGACAGCTACACCGTCCTCGCGGAGACCGTGACCGGTGGCACTGCGCACCTGACGGCCCGAGGCATCGGCTGGAGCGATGACACCGTCTACTTCGCTGACGGGACCACCGAGGATGAACCTTCCAGAGGTATGGTCCGGTACGAGATCGACATGGTGCTGGTCGACGGCATCTGGATGGTGTCGGACGACGAGCCTGACGTCGAAGGCTGAGACGCGACGTTGTTGCGAAGGCCCAGTTGTTGAGGCACGCGGTCGTTGTCACTGTTCTATGGCTGGCGCGGACCGAGAGGGTTACGGTCTAGCCATGGCAGTCGCGCCGGATGCGGATCTCATGACGGCGGCCGCACCGCGACGGGTGCCGCGCAGAGTCCTCCGCAGGCGAGTCGCGGTGGGGGTGGTCGTCGCGCTGGTGCTCGGGGTCGGGCTCGGCTTCGGCTACCGGCTGGCGACGAACCACAACGACTACCGGGTCTGGAGCCTGGCCCCGACCGAGCCGACGCCGATCGTCACGTACGGCGGCCGGCACTATGCGGAGGGCGAGGTGGTCGCCGCGGACGCTCTCGCGGGCACGCACCAGGTCGGTCGGACTGCCGACGGCAGCGCGATCTACGCACCGCCCAGCAGCTACGCCCCGACCGGCATCACCATCAGACTGAGATCGGGCGAGCTGATCTCGTACGCCCTCTTGGGCGGTCCGTAGACCCGCTCGCCCGACTTCACGTGCTCAGCGATGCGCTGTGGTCCCTAGTCGTCCCAGGGACCGTAGTCCTTCTCGTCCATAACGAGATCCTTTCGTTCGGTTCCCGTCTACGACGCGTGAGAAGCAGCGGAGACGGGGTGTTCGATCAACTCACCTGGCCTCGATGGGCCAGGTGGCGGACCGGGCGCTGCGAGGCGCTCCGGGCAACCCTTCGGCGGGCTGCTCCACCCAGTCTATCGGCATGTGCGCCCATGGCTTGACACGGCGTCCACGAGGACCCAGATCGGGGCTGGTCGCCGCGGAGCGCGGACGGTGTCACGATGGCGCCCATGGACGCCGTCACCCGCACCCCTGAACCGATCAACGAGCCGATCCTGCAGTACCCGCCCGGCAGCGCGGAGCGCGGCGAGCTGGAGGCGGCGCTCAAGGACCTCGCGTCGTCGCCGCACGAGCTCACCAGTGCGATCGGCGGCAAGCGGGTCATGGCCTCGGGGGAGCGGCTGGACATCGTGCAGCCGCACGCACGCCACCACGTCCTCGGTACGACGGCACTCGGCACCCGAGAGGATGCGGCCGCTGCGGTGGCAGCGGCGGGTGCGGCGGCCAGCGGATGGCGCGACCTCGCGTTCGACGACCGCGCCGCGATCCTGCTCAAGGCCGCGGACCTGCTGGCCGGTCCGTGGCGGGCCCGGCTCAACGCGGCCACGATGCTCGGCCAGTCCAAGACGGCGATCCAGGCGGAGATCGACGCCGCCTGCGAGCTGATCGACTTCTGGCGCTTCAACGTCGGCTTCGCGCGGCAGATCCTCGCCGAGCAGCCGATCTCCAGCCGGGGCGTCTGGAACCGTACCGACCACCGCCCGCTCGAGGGGTTCGTCTACGCGGTGACGCCGTTCAACTTCACCGCGATCGCCGGCAACCTGCCGACCGCGCCCGCGCTGATGGGTAACACGGTGGTCTGGAAGCCGGCGCACAGCCAGCAGCTCGCCGCGCACCTGATCATGGAGCTGCTCGAGGAGGCCGGCCTCCCCCCNGGCGTGATCAACATGGTGACTGGCGACGGCATCGTGGTCTCCGAGGTCGTGCTCGAGGANCGCAACCTCGCCGGCATCCACTTCACCGGCTCCACGCGTGTATTCCAGTACCTCTGGCGCACGGTCGGTCAGCGGATCGACTCCTACCGCACGTACCCACGCCTGGTGGGGGAGACCGGCGGCAAGGACTTCGTCGTCGCGCACCCGAGCGCCGACCCGGCCGTCCTGCTGACCGCCCTCGTGCGCGGCGCCTTCGAGTACCAGGGACAGAAGTGCTCGGCGGCCTCCCGGGCCTACGTACCTGCCAGCATCTGGGCCGGGCTGCGCGACGACCTCGCGGCGCAGGTCGAGTCGCTCACCATGGGGCCGGTGACGGACCTGTCCAACTTCATGGGTGCGGTGATCGACGACCGCGCGTTCGCGCGGCTGAAGGAGGCGATCGACCGTGCGCGTGCCACGTCGTCGATCGAGATCCTCGCGGGCGGTACGTACGACGACTCCGAGGGATGGTTCGTCCGGCCCACCGTGCTCGTCGGCAGCGACCCGACGGACGAGATCTTCACCACCGAGTACTTCGGCCCGGTGCTGTCCATCCATGTCTACGACGACGCCGAGTACGAGTCGATGCTCGCGCAGATGGAGTCGTCGGCGCCCTACGCGTTGACCGGGTCGATCATCGCGCAGGACCGCGACGCGATCGTCCACGCTATGCAGGTGCTGCGCTTTGCGGCCGGCAACTTCTACATCAACGACAAGCCGACGGGCGCGGTGGTGGGGCAGCAGCCCTTCGGTGGCGCCCGCGCATCCGGGACCAACGACAAGGCCGGCTCACCGCAGAACCTGCTCCGCTGGACCTCGACGCGCTCGATCAAGGAGACGCTGGTCCCGCCCGTCGTGCCAAGAGGGGGATACCACGGCTGGGGGAACGTCGACCCCGACAAGCGTGCACGTTCGCTCTGACGCAGAGCACAGGCAGAGCACAGGACGGTTCCTCCGGGTTTGTGCCATGCGTCGGGCGTCGCGCCCGGTGTCGCCGCTGCTACGGGCGGTCACATCTCGGCTCACATCTTTCGGCCGTGGCCACCGAGGGCTAGCGTGCGCACAGGGGAGCCTGGACGTCGACCAATCGGTAGCCGCGCTCTCACCGCTCGTGCTGAGAACGCTCATGCACGCGCCCGCCAACAGGAAAGGATTGCCAATGATCATCAGAAGGAAGCTGCTGACGGTCTTCGTCACGGGGATCGCGATCCTTGCTGTTGGCGTTCCCGCCGCATCGGCAAGCACCGCCGCGCCTGTTACCCAGGTGATCAAGCTCAAGACGGTGGACACCAGCATGACGAACCCAACCCCCACGTCGTTCGCGCTCACCGAAACGCTGTGGCAGGGCAAGAAGCANNTCGGCAACGANGCTATTCAATGCTCCTTCGCCTCGCCGAGCGCGACGACCGGNCACTGCGCCGGCGTTCTCTGGTTCGACCAGACCGGAGCGATGTTCATCAGCTTCGCCGTGGGCAGCAGCAACACAGTCCACGGACGGATCGTGGGTGGCACCGGTGCCTATGCGAACGCTCGCGGAACGGTGATGCACACCAGCAGCACGACGATCAGCGGCCTTGGATGGGCCACGCTGAAGTTCACGCTCGCTGCCTGACCGACGTGACTGAGTCACCCCGACCCCGAGTGCGGGGTGGCTCAGTCCTAGGCAAACTCTCCGCACAGATCAGGCATCTGTCTGTGCCCTCCTTGGCTGCATCCACCGAATCAATCCTCTAGCAGCAAGAGGATGCCGTCGATCTGACGCTGCTCCCAGGGGGGTATCAGGATGCCGGTGCGGGCCGAGGCCGCGGCCAAGTCATGGAGGTGACGGAGCGCGGCCCGGCTGTCTCCACGGCCTGCGTCGAGCGCAGCGGACTCGACGTACCAGATGATCTGGTGGGGAGCCAGCATGTCACGGTCCAGGTCTAGCCCGAGGGCAGCGAGCAGCCCCTCATCAGCGTGGCCTTTGATCCTGGACAGCCTGGCCCGTCGCACCGGAAGCGGGTTGGACTGGTCACGATCGACTGGCTGACAGGTCAGTTGCGCATCGCTCAAGGCAGTCTCGGCTTCGTCCAACCGGCCGCAGTCGACGAGCAGATCCACGAGCCGGCTTGCCTCGAACGCTAAGTACACGAGCCGTCCGGCCGCCTTGGCCTCAGCAACGACCGCACCGAGGCCGTGCTCCGCGTCGTCGGTGCGCCCTTCGTAGTGTGCGAGCAGCGCCTGGGTCGATGCGAGGGACTCGTCGTAGTGCGCCGCGAACTGGTCTTGGAGAAACGCGCCGGCTCTGTCGAGTGCGCCTCGCGCGGCGACCAGGTCGCCTGCAAGCATCAGGCTCTCCGCGAGCCGGCAGAGGGGCAGAACGGTGCCGCGCCGGTCGCCGGCCCGCTCCCCGATGCGTACGGCCTCTCGTCGATAGCGGATCGACTCGCTGATCGACCGGTACATCCAGCGATTGGCCAGCGCGTGGTTGGCACTCATCTCGACTACGTCGGGGCTGGTCTCGGCGTGCCGCACCGTATGCCCGCGAGCTCGACGGGCGACGTCGATGGCGGCACGCAGGACCTGCTCTCCCTCGTCGGTGTCGGCCAGGACATAGCCAAGGACCTGCAACGCGAAGCTTTCGACCGGCGCGTCGCCGCGAGCTCGTGCCAGGGCGACGGCCTCTCGGGCGCGACCGAGGGCTGCCCCCGCTCCCAAGCCGAGACTCAGGAAGGCCCACTGGGCCAACGCGAGCGCTCGGGGCGGAGCCTGCGGGCTGGACGCATCCAGCGCCCGCTGCAGCCGGGTCAGACCTTCCTGGTCCAGCCCGCAGTCGAACCACAAACCCATCAGGTCCACCACCAGCTGCAGCTGCTCGTCGTGCCGCTCGCTTCTTTCGAGGTGGTCGATCGCGGCCCGCAGGTTGTCGGCCTCGGCGAGCGCGCGGACCAGCCATGGCTCTGCGCCGGGGCCCTCGCTGTGGCCGCTGAACACGCGCGCCCACCCGGCGAACCAGGCTGCGTGGGCTGCGATGGTCTTGTCTTCGTGATCCGACTCGGCAAGGCGTTCTGAGGCGAACTCGCGGATCGTCTCCAGCAGTCGGAACCGCGGCGGGAAGCTGGCCGGCACCGGCTGGACCAGGTTCTTGTCGACCAGGGCAGCGACCACCCCGAGCACCGACGCGTTCAGGTCGGGCGCGCAGACGTCGGTCAGGGCGTCCAGGTCTGCGCCACCGGCGAAGACGGCCATAGCGGCCAGCAATCTCTGCTGGTCGAGGTCCAGCCGTTGATAGCTCCAGTCGATCGTCGCCCGAAGTGTGCGGTGCCGGTCCGCTCGTGCGCCGTCTGGCTGGGCGAGCAGATCCAAGGGCCGGGCCAGCTGGGCGAGCAGCGCCGCTGGGCTCAGGGTGCGCAGCCAAGGCGCGGCCAGCTCGATGGCCAGGGGCAGCCCGTCCAGCCGCCGGCAGATGGTCCCTAACGTCGCGCTGTTCGTGGCGTCGACGAGGAAGTCCGGTCGTACCGCGGCCGCCCGATCGGCGAACAGCTGCATCGCCGGGGACAGCGGCGCGGCTCCCTCGTCGGCGTCGCTGGGGACCGCGAGCGGGAGTACCGGGTACTCCTGTTCCCCGCGCACCCGCAGTGGCTCACGGGATGTGGCCAGGACTCGCACGCCACCCGCCTGCATAACCAGATCGGCCAGCACGCGCCCAGCCGTGGGCAGGTGTTCGCAGTTGTCTGCTACCAGGAGCACCCGCCGCCCGGCGAGAACCACCGCGATCGTGTCCGCGACCGGCGCGTCCGGGCTGGTCCGAACGCCCAGAGCGGCCGCCAGCCGTTCGGCCAGCAACGCCGGATCGGCGAGCGGGGCCAAGTCGACGAAGACCACCTGACCAGCGCCCTCGTCCCAGCCTTCGCTGGCAAGCTCGGCGGCTACCTGCAGGCTCAGCCGGGTCTTCCCGCTGCCGCCAGGCCCAGTCAGGGTGACCAGCCGGTGGCTGTCCAGCATCTTGGGCACCTCGGCGAGCTCCCGTTCTCGGCCGACGAAGCTGTCCAGCTGCAACGGCAGCTGATGCCCAGTGGCATGCAACGCGCGCAGCGCTGGGAACTCGGCGGCCAAGTCCGGGTGCTGCAGCTGAAACAACCGCTCAGGCTCGGCCATGTCCCGCAGCCGGTGCTGGCCCAGGTCTCGCAGCCACCCGTCTGCGGGCAGGCGGTCAGCAACCAGGACCGCTACTGCCTCCGAGAGCAGAACCTGCCCGCCATGACCGGCCGCGCAGATCCGCGCGCAGCGGTGCACCGGCTCGCCAAGCAGAACCCCGTCCCGTTCAAGGACCTCGCCAGCGTGCACCCCGACCCGTGCCAGCAACGCAGACTCCGTCGGCCACCGCTGGGCCTGCATCGTCTGCTGGACACCCAGCGCCGCAGCCACCGCAGCCGCCGGGTCCTCGAACGCCGCGAACCTTCCATCGCCCTCGCCCTGCTCCGGCGGCAGCCAGCCCCCACCCCGGACCACGACCTCCGCGACCAGCCGGGCATAGCGCGTCATCGCCGCCTCGGCCAACGTCGAGTCGCCCTGCCACAAGCGGGTCGAACCCTCCACATCGACCATCAGCAGCGCGAGCTCCCGCGAGCGCGCCTTGATGCCAATGGCCTCCGGTCCGCCCATCGCAGCCCCTCACAACCGCCGCACGCACACTACCGCGACCATCCATCCCAGGATGATGTCTGAGGGCAGCTTGCGCATGGGCGTCCACGGACCGACAAGCGGGCGTGCCACGACTTGGAGTCCTAGTTGGAGCTCGGCGTGGTCGGGGACAGCTGGGCGCGTAGGCCGGTAAGCAGGATGTCCAGACCGCGTTCGAGCTCTGCTTCGCCGTCGTAGGAGGCCAGTACCGGGGCGAGGCTGCGCAGCATCGGGAACTCTCGGAGGGGAAGTCGGTGCAACCCCAGGCGGAGCAGGTCGTCGGTCTCCTCGGGGTTGTCCACCAGTTCTTGCAGCTCGTTGAGGACGTGGCCGTTGAGGAAGCCGAAGAAGGAGCGGTAGATGTGCAGGGCGTCGACCGCAGTGAATCCAGCGCGAGTGAGCAGCGTCAGGCTGGCTTCCAGCGGCCGCAGCGTGCCCAGCGGCCGAAGGCCGAGAGGCGTGGCCAGGGGACGGGTGACCAGTAGGGGGACGACCTGCGGGTGAGCCACGGCGAGCCGACGAAAGGTTCGGGCGACAACCCGAAGCTGGGAGGCCCAGTCATCGTCGGTGGTATCGACGACGAGCTGGTCCAGGACCAGTTCAGCCACGCCGTCGAGCAGCGCGGCCTTGTTCGCCGCGTAGCGGTACAGCGTCATCGGGTCACGGCCCAGCGCGGTCCCCAGTCGTCGCATCGACAGGCCGTCGACGCCGTCGCGGTCGATGATCGCCAGCGCGGTACGCAGGACCAGATTGCGGCTCATCGGTGCCGAGTCGCGGGGTTCGGCCTTGGTGGGCTGAGTCACTCGGCCTTCCCTCTCCGTCAGGCCTGCGCTGTAGGTCGACAGCGTAGCCCTACAGCATTGACAGTCGACCGGATTGGGCGTTCACTCCTAAGAGCGACGGGCCTGGGAAGCTTCGGTTACGTCGCACGTTCACCTCGTCCGGACCTCGCGGGGCTCACCAGGGAACACCCTCATGAGCGCGCGGAGGCCAGAACATGATTGTCATCATCGGGCTGCTCGTACTGATCGCCGCGGTCGTTGTCGCAGTCTTGGGCGTGGCGAACAACAGCGGTGGCGCTCACTCGCTGGGCGACGGCTTCGCTCTCTTCGGTCACCATCTGAACGGTCTGTCGACGGGTCAGCTATTTCTGGGCGGCATCGTCGTGGGCGTTGTGGCGATGCTCGGGTTGAGCCTGCTACTCGGCCCATTCACCCGACGCATGGCTTCCCGAGGATCACGCCGTGAGCTGAGGGGTTCGCAGCGTGAGACCACGGATCTGCGACAGGACCGCGACCGGCTTGCACAACAGCTCGACGACGAGCACTCGGTCGATACCGGGACGGCGCCGCCGTCGGGTGAGGACCTCACCCCGCCCGCCGAGTCCAACCCTCCGGAGCGCCTTGTCGGTGCCCGTCCCGGCAGCCGACACCGCAACGGGCCCCACCCGGACCAGTGACTGAGCGGCATGAGATCCGTCAGATCCCCGATGCCCACCTGGTCGTCGCGGTCTTTGCTGCCCAGGAGGAACCCCGTCATGCTTCGTCGAATTGTCCCCATCGTCTATCTAGCGATCGGGATATTGGTTGCCGCGCAGCACCACGACCTGACGAACCTCACCACGGTGGGCCGCATCGTCACGGCCGTCTTGGCCATCCTGCTCTGGCCGCTGGTCCTGATCGGCGTCAACCTGACCATGAAATGAGCACTCTGGCAGCCACCGCCGGTCACCGCCACTGCTGGTAGGCCCACCGAAAGGAACACCATGGGTATCGGTTTCAGCATCTTCCTGTTGGCCGTGGGAGCCATCCTGGCCTTCGCCGTCCACGCGACCGTCGCCGGCCTTGACATCCACGTCGTCGGCTGGATCCTGATGGCGGCCGGAGCTCTCGGGCTCGTCCTGACGATGATCGTGTTCGCGCCGCGACGACGTCGCACAGTCCTCGAGACCCAGACGGTCGCCACTTCCGGTCCGGTTCTCGGATCCACCGTGACACCTGACTGAGGCGAACCAGCAACGGCGCTCATGTCGGCGCAACGCATGCAACGGAGCACTATCGGGTAGGAGGTCGTGATGCCCTCCACGGTTCGTGTCCGGTCGAGTCATGGCGTGACGGCCGCCGCCGGCAGCCGGTCCATCACCTGGCTGGCGAGGATTGGGCTGACGGCACGTGGGGTGGTCTACCTGCTGATCGGCGCGCTGGCGTTCCTGGTCGCACGGGGAGCGCATGCCGAGGTGGACCAGAAGGGCGCGCTCGCGCAGGTGATCGCGAAACCGTACGGCGGCTGGCTCGTCGGTCTGGTGGCCGTCGGATTCGGCTGCTACGCCTTGTGGCGGCTGTCCGAGGCCGTACCCCTGGCTGAAGCCCGCTACCGGCGGGTGTGATCCCGCGGCATCAACGCGGCCTACGCCCCGCGGCGTTGGTCACGAACTCTGGATCTGCACGTAGTCGATCTGCCCTGTGTAGTAGTCGCAGTCGACGGTGGGTGGGCTGCACTGGGACTTGCCGCCGATGGACAGGGGAAGCCTGGGGGCGATGGTGCCGGTCGCGTGCTTGCTCGTGGACACGACGGCGCCGTCCAGCGTCATCTGCAGCTGGGTGGCCGTGCGGGCGCAGGTGACNACGTGCCAGGTCCCGTCATTGATCACTGACGGCGAGGTGACCGTGGCGCTGCCGAGCGAGCCAACGAACTGGCAGGCAATCCGGCCGCCCTTGTCGTCGAGCTGGAACTTGACCATGCCACCCACACCGCCGGACTGCCCCAGGTTCAACACGTTCCCGACGGCCAGGGTGAACTTCAGGCGCATGGTGACTGAGTAGTCGCGCGTTCCGGGGTTCAGCGCACTGTTCGGGACGAGGTCTAGGTGCTGGAGGTCGACCGACCCACCGGCCGCCCCGTTGTGCCACGGAAAGGTGTGCTCGGCCCCGTCTTGAATGATGCTGGTCCCGATCGTGCCGTTGTAGCCGTTGCCGCTGTCGTCGACCAGGACGGTCGACCCGGGCGCCTCGTTCATGTTGTACAGCGCCAGCGTCTGGGTGACCGCGGCCGACGCCGGGCTAGCAGTCGCCAGCGCGACGATGGCCACCACGGTCGTCGTGAACCCGACAAGAGTCTTTCGCACGATGTTCCCCCCAAGGCTCTTGAGCCCGCACTAGCGCCAGTCCGCCCGGCACGGCCCTGGTCCGGCAGACCGTACCCCGCGGCCAAGTCAGAGCGCCGCTGACAAGCCGAACATTCACCGAAGTCGCGGTGAGCCCTCACNCGCCGTAGCCACTCAGGCCCCAGAGCCTGCCTCCNGTCACACAAAGGCTGGATGCGNTCGTCAGCGCGTATCTCCGAACGCCTGCCCAGCTTGGCTGGCGAGGGTGGCGGCGACGAGGCGCTGGGTCCGGGTGGGGTGGCTCTCCGTCGTTGCGCGCATCAGGAACCGTCCCACCAGGTGACCGCCGGACTCGACGATGAGCTCGATGTCGGTCCCGACCGGAAGGCCTCGGCGCTCCACGTCCCAGGCCTGATGCTGCCACTCGATCTCGCCGTCGTGACGCAACCGGGCCGGTTGGCCCAACCCGGCGACGCCATGCTCGAACTGGCAGGATCCCAGTCCCAGCATGCGCACCAGTTCCTGCGAGATGCCGCGTACCAGCTCGGCGCCCGACCCCCCGATTGCCACGACCTGGGCCGCCTCCCGAATGCCGGCCAGGTATCCGGCCTGCCCGCTGGCGAGCGCTGCCTGACGACGACCCCATACAGCGAGCTCGGTGACCGCGACCCCGATCGCGAGCAGCAGGACTGTGGTCCTCACGTCGGCCTGACGGTCGATCGTGAATCTCCCGTACGGAACGGTCAGGAAGAAGTCGAACCACACGGCAGCGGACACCGCCGTCAGGTAGCCGGCGACCCGGTTTCCGAGCGCTGCGACTGCCACCACGACCAGGACCAGGATCAGAGCCGCATCCGTGTTCGGAATGCTGTCTCGGACCACGGCCAGGACGGCCGACACGGCCAGCGGCCCCAGCAGCCCGGCCACGAACGCCAACCGGTCACGTGTCAACCAGGGAGGCATTTCTTCACTCCTTGTGCGCATCGATCCTGAGAGCCGCTTGTCGCTCATGTGCATCGCGGAGGTCGGTGGACCCTCACCGCGATCACCGATCGCTGGGCCCGGCGGGCTACCACCGGCAACCTACTCCCCAACAGGGCGGCACACGGCACGCGTCGGGGCCGTTGAAAGGGTGCGCGGATCCGTTCCTGCTAGCGTCCGCGGCCATGGGAGCCGACCACCGGACGACCACCGTCGACGCGACAGCAGACGACGCGCTCGGGTCCGACGACATGATCGCCCTCCTGGCGCGGCTCGAAGCCCGCGAGGTCTCCGCCGGCGAGCTGCGCGACGCTGCGGTCGCCAGGGCGAGATCGGTCAACGCGCGGCTCAACGCGGTCGCGGCCTGGGTCGACGAGAATCCGCGGACTTTCGGCGCACCGCCTCTCGAGGGGCTGCTCGCCGGCATCCCCACGGTGATCAAGGACAACGAGGACCTCGCCGGGTACGCGACCACGCAGGGGTCATGGGCGATGCCCGAGCGCCCGGCGAAGGTCAGCTCCCCCTTCGTCTCCCAGTACCTCGAGCTCGGCGTCGCGGCGATCGCGAAGACGACGATGCCGGAGTTCGGCCTCACCGCGAGTACCGAGTCGCTCCGGTTCGGGGCGACGACCAACCCTTGGGACACGCGCCGCTCCGCCGGCGGGTCGAGCGGCGGCTCGGCGGCGCTGGTGGCTGCCGGTGTCGTACCCGTCGCGCACGCCAACGACGGCGGCGGCTCGATCCGGATCCCGGCCGCGTGCTGCGGCCTGGTCGGGCTGAAGCCGACCCGGGGTCGGCTCGTGGACTGGCCCGCCGTGGAGCGGCAGCCGGTGCACATCGTGACGCAGGGCGTGCTCACCCGCAGCGTTCGCGACACCGCGATGTACTTCGCCCGCGCCGAGCAGCTGTACCGCAACCCGGCGCTGCCCGCGATCGGCGCCATCATCGCTCCTGCCGAGAGCCGGCTGCGCGTAGGGCTGGTCGTACGCAGCATCCAGGGCCTGCCCGTGGACGCCGAGATGGTGGCGGCGGTCCGGTCGACCGGGCAGCTGCTCGCCCGGCTCGGCCATCACGTGGAGGAGACGCCGCCCCCCGTGGCCGACCAGTTCGGGCCGGACTTCCTGCGGTACTGGGCGCTGATCTCCTTCGCGATCAAGAACACTGGTGGTCGCCTGTTCGGACCCGGCTTCGAAGGGGCACGTACAGAGGAGTTCACCCGCGGGATGAGCAGGTACTTCCTGCAGCGGCTCGACCACATCCCCGGTTCCCTGCGGCGCCTTCGGCAGCTCGCCCGTGACCACGAGGCCGCGTACGAGCACTTCGACGTCCTTGTCTCTCCTGTCCTCGGGCACGAGCCGCCGCCGATCGGCTATCTCGGTCCGGACGTCGACTTCCGTACGCACCTGGTCCGGCTGCTCCGGTACACCTCGTTCACCCCGCTGCAGAACGTGTCCGGGTCACCGGCGATATCCCTCCCGCTCGCACGCACGGCGACGGGGCTGCCCCTCGGGATCCAGATCGCCGCATCCTTCGGGCAGGACTCCACGCTGCTCTCCCTGGCGTACGAGCTCGAGGAGGCCGCCCCCTGGCCGACGCGGGTGCCCACGGCATAGCAGCAGAAACAACCGAGTCCCGGTGCCCCAGGACGGGGCACAGGGACTCCTGTTGTCGGGGATCCGCGGCGGCAGCTTCCGACAGTCGCCGCACGCGACGCGCGCGCATCGCTAGCCCCTCCGGCACCGCGGGCCGGGAGTACGTGACCACCGATTCGCGGAACCACCTCCATGGTCCTGTGCGAAGGCCGCGCNGAGAAGGGACTTTCGTCCCTCCACCGACGTCCAGGAACCGGCAGGAAGGATGGGATCCGGATCTGCTCCGCGTTCTTCAGACCTGGCCCCCACGCCTGAGTCTGACGCTAGGCTGCACCGCGAGAAGGGGGACACCAATGAGGCGCAGGTACGCGTTGGTCGTTGTCGCGGCGGTCGCAATGGTGACCACATCCTTGCCGGCGGCGGCAGCGGGGACGTCGGCGACAAATGTCTTCAAGGCGCAGGTGGGCGACAGGACAGTCGCCAATGGCGTCATCTCGATCACGGTGCCCGCCTATCCGACATTCTTGGTCGGTTCGGTTACCTCCATCGTCGACTTCTGTGGCCAAGGCTTCCCGATCTACAGCGAGGCCGAGATCAGGCTCGCCTGGAAGGCATCGAGCAGCGCAGCCCCCATCGCCGACTACACGGTGACTCCACTGTGGGCAGAGGGACCAGGCAACCCTTACGCGACGATCAGCCCGGTTGTCCTGGCTTGGCCCGGCAACTACGACGGATCGTGCGGTGGTGGCGGGGACCTGTACGGCTGGCAGATCACCGCAATCGACACGCTCGGAAACGCCGTGACGACCGAGGTCGACTCGTGGCCGAACTTCACCAGGTTCGACAACACCACCGCCGCAGGTCCCACGGAGGGGACCTGGTCCTACTCCGGTACGTGGGCGGTCAGCAACTGCCTGTGCGCCGACGGTGGTCGGCAGACCTACAGCAAGCAGAAGAACGCGTCCGCCAGTTTCGCGTTCAACGACCTGGTCCTGGGACGCCACGTAGCCCTGGTCATGGCTGAAGGACCCGGCCGAGGATCAGCACAGGTCTACCTCGACGGAGTCTTGAAGGCGACCATCAATACTCGCGCGTCGATCAACACCAACCGGGTCATCACCTGGGACTCCGGCGCCCTCACGGTCGGCAACCACATCGTCAAGATCGTCAACCTTGCCACGCGGGGCCACCCCAGGATCGACGTGAACGCCGCCCTGACCGAGGGGTTCTAGGTCCAAGCGTCCAAGCACAACCACTCAAGATTCGTGAACGAATCTATGGTCAACAGAGGGCGAGGACATGGTGACGGTGCGAGCCGGAATTGCTGTGGTTGCATCGGCGGCTCTCGCGCTGGCGCTGGCCTCCGGCACATCGTCGGCGACCACCGGCGTCGGCGCGAAGTTCACACCCCAGCCGGGTGACTTCACCTACGTCAGCGGACCGATGACACTCACTGTTCCGGCGTACCCAACCTTCCTCGTGGCCACGACCACGAACATCGTGAACTTCTGCCCACCGGGGCCACCCCTCTTCAGCCAGGCCGAGGTCACGGTCGCATGGAAGGCCAGCAGCACGGCGGCACCGATCGCCAACTACAGCGTCACCCCGTTGACCTGGCTCGGAGTGCCGGAGACTCCGTACGCAACCAAGGCCACAAGCCTGAAGGGTTGGGTCGGGAACTACACCGGCCTTGCGTGCGGCGGCAACGGCGATGTCATCGGCTGGCAGATCACCGCAGTGGACACGAAGGGTAATTCCGTCTCGGCGGAGGTCCAGTCCTTCCCGGAGTTCACGCGGTTCGACAGCAGCTCCGTCGTGAACGTCTTCCCCTTGGGNACCTGGTCCTACTCAGGTACGTGGGCGGTCAGCAACTGCCTGTGCGCCGACGGTGGTCGGCAGACCTACAGCAAGCAGAAGAACGCGTCCGCCAGTTTCGCGTTCAACGACCTGTTCCTGGGACGCCACATAGCCCTGGTCATGGCTGAAGGACCCGGCCGAGGATCAGCACAGGTCTACCTCGACGGAGTCTTGAAGGCGACCATCAATACTCACGCGTCGATCAACACCAACCGGGTCATCACCTGGGACTCCGGCGCCCTCACGGTCGGCAACCACATCGTCAAGATCGTCAACCTTGCCACGAGCGGCCACCCCAGGATCGACATCAACGCTGCGATAACCCAAGGAGACTGAGCGGACGCGGCTCCCGCACTCAGGCCAAGTCCTCCTGGTCCGCCAGGGCGGCGAGCACGACCGCCCTCGCATCGCCGTGGGCTCCCAACGAGGTACGGATCCCCATCGTGGCCAGCATGCGGGTCATGCCCGAGCCCATGTGCTCGGCGACGACGACCTCGATGTGGTGGTCGATCAGGAACCGGGCGATACGCGCGTGGTGCGCGCCTTCGGTGCCCTCGTCGTGCAGGGCGTCCCATCCCACGTCGAACGCCTGCCAGTCGCTGATCTCCCCGTCGGAGGCGCTCACCAGTGCCACCCGGTTCGCGCGGCCCCAGCCAGGAGCAGTCAGTCCGTCAGAGGTCACCGGGATGCACACGATCATGGGCGTTCCCTTCGGGTTGGGCGTCCCTGTCAGTGCAGCACGCCCCCATGCCGATGCTCAGAGGCCAAAGTCCCTCCAGTGCCGCGCCACCCTTCACCCGGATGGCCCCCGGGCGAGGCTGCAGAGGCCTTCGGCGAATGCCGATATCTGAGGGGTCTCGCCGATCCTTGGCGTGACATCCCGCGATCGCGAGAGGCGGCGACATGCGCTCACCTTCCGGCGGCCCAAGACGACGGGCTGCCGAGACGTCCGTCGTGGGGCTGACCGCCGCTGTCCTGGTCGGCTCGGTACTGGTGTCGGCAGCGGTGGCCGCTCCCGACCCCTCGGCTGATCGATTCTCGCTGCACCAGGCCGGCGACGGGTACGCCTTCTCCACGCCAGCGGCCATGGCGAGCTACGGCGGCAACCTGTTCGTGGTGAACCGCGGCGGGAACACCGTCACCGAGCTGAACGCGTCCACCGGGACGTGGGTGCGAACCATCCCCACTGTGGTCGGCAAGTTCAGCACTCCCACCGCGATCGTCGGCTTGGGAGTCGATCTGTTCGTCGCCAACCGGGCCGGCTCGGTGAGCGAGATCGACGCCAGGACGGGCAGCCTGGTCCGGTTGATCACGGGGTCGACGTATGGCTTCTCCTCGCCCACAGCCCTCGCCGTCCACGGGACTGACCTGTTGGTCCTGAATGCCGGGGGATCGGTCACCGAGATCGATGGCACGTCCGGCCTGCATGTGCGCACGATCGCGGGAGCGGGCTACGGCTTCAACCACCCGTCGGCCATCGTGGTCGCCGGGGGCCAGGCGTGGGTCACGAACAACGCTGGCAACTCGGTGACGGAGTTCGACGCGACCACCGGTGCGTGGATCAGGACCCTGGCCAGCTCCGCATACCAGCTGCACGGACCGTCCGGTATCGCTTTCGACGGGACGAAGCTGTGGGTCGCGGACAACGCCACGGCGCAGATCACGGTGATCGTGGCGGCGACCGGCGCGCTGTCCGGGGTCTTCGCGGCGGCCGCACCCGGCCCGGCTCCGGTGGTGGCCGGGGACGTGCGCGTCTACGTGGCCAGCCCCGCCGGGAGCTCGCCCATGGTGACCGCATACACGGCCATCGGCAGCACGTACCAGTGGATGATGTGCAACTCCAACGGGCCGTACAGCTTCAACAACCCTCAGGCCATGCTGGTCGTCGGCACCGAGCTGTGGGTCGCGAACACCGCCGGGAACTCCTTGACGCAGATGAACGCCATCACCGGTGACTACCTGCAAAGAATCGCCTGACCTCGATCCGTTCCGCGGCTCCTCGCCGTTCTCTTGACTGGTTCCAGAAGAGGGTCCAGACTCCGAGGGTGCCCACGACGTTGGATGTCGAGCAGCTGTTGCGCGGGGCTGATCTGCGCGTGACCCGTCCTCGGGTGGCGGTGCTCACTGCTGTGTACGGGCTTCCGCACGCCGATACCGACTCGATCGCCGGCGTCGTGCGTGCGGATCTCGGTGAGGTGTCCACGCAGGCCGTCTACGACGTTCTGCGCGTGCTGACGGCCGCGGGGCTGGTCCGGCGGATCGAGCCGGCGGGCTCCGTGGCCCGGTACGAGTCGCGCGTGGCGGACAACCATCACCACGTCGTCTGCCGGTCGTGCGGCGCCATCGCCGACGTCGACTGCGCTGTCGGTGACGCGCCGTGCCTGACCGCGTCCCACGACCACGGCTACGCGATCGACGAGGCCGAGGTCACCTACTGGGGCCTGTGCCTCGAGTGCTCCACCGCAGATTCCCGTACCTGACAACCGTGCCGCAGCCGAAGGAGAGAGCAACGTGGACAGCGAAAGCAATTGCCCGGTCTCGCATTCGAGCGGGGGCACGTCCAACCAGGAGTGGTGGCCCAACCAGCTGAACGTGAACGTTCTCCACCAGAACCCGCCCGCGGCCGATCCCCTGGGCACGGGGTTCAACTATGCCGAGGAGTTCCAGGCCCTCGACCTCGATGCACTCAAGCGTGACGTCGAGGCCGTGATGACGACGTCGCAGGACTGGTGGCCGGCCGACTACGGCCACTACGGGCCGCTCTTCATCCGGATGGCCTGGCACAGTGCGGGCACCTACCGCATCAGCGACGGCCGGGGAGGTGCCGGGTCCGGCGAGCAGCGCTTCGCGCCCCTGAACAGCTGGCCTGACAACGCGAACCTCGACAAGGCGCGCAGGCTGCTCTGGCCGGTCAAGAAGAAGTACGGCCAGAAGGTCTCGTGGGCCGACCTGCTGGTCTTCGCCGGCAACTGTGCCCTGGAGTCGATGGGTTTCACGACGTTCGGCTTCGCCGGCGGGCGTGAGGACGTCTGGGAGCCCGAGCAGATCAACTGGGGTACCGAGGACACCTGGCTCGGGGACTCGCGCTACAGCGGCGACCGCGAGCTGGCCAACCCGCTGGCCGCCGTCCAGATGGGCCTCATCTACGTGAATCCCGAGGGGCCGGGCAGCAACCCGGACCCGCTTGCGTCAGCGAGGGACATCCGGGAGACGTTCCGTCGCATGGCCATGGACGACGTGGAGACGGTCGCCCTCATCGCCGGCGGGCACACGTTCGGCAAGACCCATGGCGCCGGCGATGCAGCGCTGGTCGGTCCCGAGCCCGAGGGTGCTCCCCTCGAGGAGATGGGCCTTGGCTGGCGGAGCAGCTACGGCTCCGGCAAGGGTGGGGACGCCATCACCAGCGGGTTGGAGGGCGCCTGGACGCCCACCCCCGTGACCTGGGACCACAGCTTCTTCAAGACCCTGTTCGAGTACGAGTGGGAGCTGGTCAAGAGCCCTGCTGGTGCGTGGCAGTGGGTTCCGACGGATCCCGCTGCGGCAAGCGCCGTGCCCGATGCCCATGACCCGGCGAAGGGGCACACCCCCGTGATGCTCACGACGGACCTCGCGCTGCGGATGGACCCGGTCTACGAGCCCATCTCGCGACGCTTCTACGAGCACCCGGACGAGCTCGCCGACGCCTTTGCCAGGGCGTGGTTCAAGCTGACGCACCGCGACATGGGACCGATCACGCGCTACCTCGGCCCGCTGGTTCCTGCGGAGCGGCTGCTGTGGCAGGATCCGGTCCCCGAGGTCACGCACGACCTGATCGGGACGCAGGACATCGCTGCCCTCAAGAGCACGGTCCTCTCGTCGGGACTGTCCGTCTCCCAGCTGGTCTCGACCGCCTGGGCCTCGGCGTCGACGTTCCGTGGCACCGACAAGCGCGGGGGAGCCAACGGGGCCCGTATCCGCCTCGCTCCCCAGAACGACTGGGCGGTCAACAACCCCGCCGAGCTGGCGACGGTGCTGCGGACCCTGGAACGGATCCAGGAGGAGTTCAACCACTCGCAGTCCGGGAACACGCAGGTCTCGCTGGCCGACCTGATCGTGCTCGGCGGGTGCGCCGCCGTGGAGCTGGCCGCGAAGAACGCGGGGCACGACGTCCAGGTGCCCTTTACTCCGGGACGGACGGACGCAGCGCAGGACCAGACCGACGTCGAAGCCTTCGCCGTGCTCGAGCCGACCGCGGACGGGTTCCGCAACTATCTCGGGAAGGGGCACCAGCTACCGGCGGAGGCCCTGCTCGTCGACCGGGCGCAGCTGCTGACGCTGAGCGCTCCCGAGATGACCGTCCTCGTGGGTGGGATGCGGGTCCTCCGCACCAACTACGACACGTCCGAGCTCGGCGTCCTCACCACACGGCCCGAGGCGTTGACGAACGACTTCTTCGTGAACCTGCTCGACATGGGGACGACGTGGCAGGCGACGTCCGATGCCGAGGAGACCTTCGAGGGTCGCGACAGCGCGTCGGGCGAGCTCAGGTGGACCGCGAGCCGTGTCGACCTCGTCATCGGTTCCAACTCCCAGCTCCGTGCACTCGCGGAGGTCTACGCGAGCGACGACTCGAAGCTGAAGCTCGTGCACGACTTCGTTGCTGCGTGGGACAAGGTCATGAACCTGGACCGGTTCGAGCGGGTCGGGCAGACACCATGAACGCGGTCAGGGGACCGGTGACCGCGCCCTCGCCCAACCGGGCCGTCATCTGATCCGCCACGGCCCGCGTCAGATCCTCCAGAGGTCCACGTTCCTCGAGCGCGAAGCGGAGGGGGGTTCCCTGGCAGAACCCTTCGGCCAGGGTGGCCGCGGACGGGGCAGTGCCGTCGACGACGAGGCGGTCGATCCTGACGTGGGCGAGCCCCCCGGCGCGCAGGTCGTCCGCGATCCGCTGCGGGTCGGCGTAGCCGTGCGGCACGCGGGCGACGAAGCTCGGCGGGTCGTCGGGGAGCACAGCGGCCAGGCTCTCGACCAGGACGTTCGGGAACGTGGACGTGTCGATGGTGTCCCACACCGTGAGCAGCAGTGTCCCCTCGTCGGCCAACGCTCGCGACGCTTCGGTGAAGGCTGCGGGCTTGTCGGGGAAGAACATGGCTCCGAACTGGCAGACGACCAGATCGAAGGTGGAGTCCGGGACGTCGTGCAGGTTCTGCGCGTCGGCCTGACGCCACGTCGCGCCGCCGATCCGTTCGGACGCCCACGCGACCATCGCAGGGTTGAGGTCTGTCGCGACGATGTGGGCGTCGGGCAGGGCACGGATCAACGCTGACGTACCCACGCCCGTACCAGCGGCCAGCTCGAGCACCGATGCCGGGGCCAGTGCCTGTGCCGCAGCGGCGAGACGCTCGGCGAACGGAGCGAACAACGCCGGGCCGAGGGCCCGGTCATAGATGGCGGGCATCGATCCCACCCAGCTGGCGTCGCCGTTCATCGGGTCATCATGCACCTTCGCCAACTGACCACCCTTACCCTCGCGTGGGCTGACTGCTGCCTCGGTAGGCTGCTGCGTGGGAGTCGCACAACGGCGTGCGGCGCAAGTCCGTGAAGAGGCGAGTCGAGTGACCCCGATCGTCGGCATCCCGTCGAACCGGTTCGAGGACGCGAAGGCCGAGCTGATCGCCCGGGCGATCGAGGTCGGCGAGCACGGCAGGGGCGGTGACTCCGACGCCCGCTTCCTCAAGCGCTACTACAGGCTGGTAGCCGCCGACGACATCGTGGGGCGTGACCCGGTCGACGTCTTCGGCGCCGCGCTCTCCAACCGCGACCTCGCCGCCCAGCGCCCGCAGGGCACAGCCAACGTCCGGGTGTTCACCCCGACCGTCGAGGAGCACGGCTGGTCGTCCGGGCACACCGTCGTGGAGGTCGTCACCGACGACATGCCCTTCCTGGTCGACTCGGTGACGATGTACCTCGCCCGGCACGGCAGCTCGATCCACCTGGTGATGCACCCGCAGCTCGTCGTCCGCAGGACCATCACCGGTGCGATGGTCGAAGTCCTCGAGGAGTCGGCCGCCGACGCCCTGCCTCCCGACGCGCTGGTCGAGTCGTGGATGCACGTCGAGGTGGACCGGCAGACCGCGCCAGGCAGCCTCGAGGAGGTCGCCAGCGGCCTTCGCCGCGTGCTCAGCGACGTGCGCGAGACCGTCGAGGACTGGGTCAAGATGACCGACGCGGCGCTGCGCACCGCCGACGAGATCGCCGCGAGCCCGCCGCCCCTGTCCGACGCCGAGTCGTCCGAGGCGTGGGAGCTGCTGCGCTGGCTGGCCGACGACCACTTCACCTTCCTTGGCTACCGCGAGTACGACCTCCTCCGCCAGGGCGACGACGACATCCTGGTCGCGCGCGCCGGGTCGGGCCTAGGCATCCTGCGCTCCGACCAGAACGTCTCCACATCGTTCGCATCGCTGCCGGCGGAGGTTCGCGCCAAGGCGCGCGAGCCACAGATGCTGGTGCTCACCAAGGCCAACTCGCGGTCGACCGTCCACCGGCCGGCCTACCTCGACTACGTCGGAGTGAAGTCCTTCGACGCCGACGGCAACGTCACCGGCGAGCGCCGGTTCCTCGGCCTGTTCACGTCTTCGTCGTACACGCAGAGCGTCCTGCGCATCCCGGTGCTGCGGCGCAAGGTCCGGGAGGTGCTCGACGCGTCGGGCTTCGCCACCGACAGCCACAGCGGCAAGGACCTGCTCGAGATCCTTGAGACCTACCCGCGCGACGAGCTGTTCCAGATCTCCGTCGCCCAGCTGCTGCCCACGGCGCTAGCGGTCCTGCACCTGCAGGAGCGCCGGCAGACCCGGCTCTTCCTGCGCAAGGACGTCTACGGCCGCTTCATGTCGTGCCTCGTCTACCTGCCTCGCGACCGATACACGACCGACGTACGCCTCGAGATGGAGCAGATCCTCCGCGACGTGTTCCACGGGAACTCCGTCGACTACACCGCCCGGGTGTCCGAGTCGGTGCTGGCCCGGCTGCACTTCGTCGTACGGGTGGCGCGCAACGAGACCGTCCCCGACGTCGACGAGGCCGACCTCGAGCAGCGGCTGGTCGACGCGACCCGCTCCTGGGCCGACGACTTCGTCGACGCGCTCGTCGACCAGTGTGGCGAGGAGGAGGCCACCCGCCTGCTCAAAGTTTACGAGGAGGCGTTCCCCGAGGCGTACAAGGAGGACTTCCCCGCCCGCACGGCCGTGGCCGACCTCAAGCAGCTCGACGCCCTCGCCGAGCACACGACCGCGCTGAACCTGTACCTCCCGCTGGGGGCGGCCCCCGGCGAGCGCCGGTTCAAGATCTACCGCGCCGGCGCCCCGGTCTCGCTCTCCCAGGTGCTGCCGGTCCTCCAGCGGATGGGCGTCGAGGTCGTCGACGAGCGGCCCTACGAGATCGCGCGTGCCGGCGCGGACTCGCTGTGGATCTACGACTTCGGGCTGCGATACGACGGGCCCCCGGACAGCGGTGACGTCAAGCCCCGGTTCCAGGAGGCCTTCTCGGCGGCATGGGCCGGCGAAGCCGAGTCCGACGGCTTCAACACCCTCGTGCTGCGGGCCGGCCTCTCCTGGCGGCAGGCGATGGTGCTGCGCGCCTACGCGAAGTACCTCCGCCAGGCGGGCTCGACGTTCAGCCAGGAGTACCTCGAGCAGTGCCTCTCGGCGTACGTGCCGATCACCCGCCTGCTGGTACGCCTCTTCGAAGCCAGCCTCGACCCGTCCGTACCGGGCGAGCGCGAGGAGCTGACGTCTGCGCTCGTCGAGGAGATCGAGGGCGCCCTCGACTCGGTCGGCAGCCTTGACCAGGACCGGATCCTGCGCTCCTACCTCGCGCTGATCCGGGCGACCTTGCGCACCAACTACTTCCAGCCCGCTGCCGACGGCCGGCCCAAGTCGTACGTGTCGTTCAAGCTGGACTCGCAGCGCGTCCCCGACCTGCCGGCGCCGCGGCCGAAGTACGAGATCTGGGTCTACTCGCCCAAGGTCGAAGGCGTCCACCTCCGGTTCGGTGCGGTGGCCCGCGGCGGGCTGCGCTGGAGCGACCGGCGGGAAGACTTCCGCACCGAGATCTTGGGGCTGGTCAAGGCCCAGGCGGTCAAGAACGCGGTGATCGTGCCCGTCGGCGCCAAGGGCGGGTTCATCGTCAAGAACCCGAAGGCCGACCCCGCCAACCGCGAGGCGGTCCAGGCCGAGGGGATCGAGTGCTACCGCACCTTCATCTCCGCGCTGCTGGACATCACCGACAACCTCGTCGACGGCGAGGTCATCCCGCCGACCCGCGTGGTCCGGCACGACGGCGACGACCCCTACCTCGTCGTCGCGGCGGACAAGGGCACGGCGACGTTCTCGGACATCGCCAACGGCGTGTCCAAGCAGTACGGGTTCTGGATGGGCGACGCATTCGCCTCCGGTGGCTCGGCCGGCTTCGACCACAAGGCGATGGGCATCACGGCCCGGGGGGCTTGGGAGTCGGTCAAGCGGCACTTCCGCGAGATCGGGATCAACACCCAGACCGACGACTTCAGCTGTGTCGGCGTCGGCGACATGTCCGGAGACGTCTTCGGCAACGGCATGCTGCTCTCCGAGCACATCCAGCTGGTCGCCGCCTTCGACCACCGGCACATCTTCCTCGACCCCAAGCCGGACACGGCCGCCTCCTTCGCCGAGCGGGCCCGCCTGTTCGCCCTGCCACGGTCGTCCTGGGACGACTACGACCACGCCCTGATCTCCCGCGGCGGCGGCGTCTACCCGCGTACGGCGAAGTCGGTACCGGTGAGCCCGGAGGTCCGGGGCGCCCTCGGCATGGAGAGCACCGCGGCCCACGTCACGCCTCAGGAGCTCATGAAGGCGATCCTGTCGGCCCCCGTGGACCTGCTGTGGAACGGCGGCATCGGTACGTACGTCAAGGCGTCCGACGAGTCCAACGCCGACGTGGGCGACAAGGCCAACGACGCGATCCGCGTCGACGGTCGCGACCTTCGCTGTGTCGTCGTCGGCGAGGGCGGCAACCTCGGCTGCACCCAGCGTGGGCGCATCGAGGCTGCGCAGAGCGGGGTGCGCCTCAACACCGACGCCATCGACAACTCCGCCGGCGTCGACACCTCCGACCACGAGGTCAACATCAAGATCTTGCTGGACGGGGTCGTGCGCGCCGGGGACCTCACCGAGAAGCAGCGCAACCTGCTGCTGGCCAGCATGACCGACGACGTCGCGGCGCACGTCCTGCGGGACAACTACGAGCAGAACGTCCTGCTCGGCAACGCCCGCGTGCAGGCTCACTCGATGCTGCCCGTCCACAAGCGCTTCATCACCGAGCTGCAGCGCCGCGGCGACCTCGACCGCGACCTGGAGTTCCTGCCGCGCAGCGACGTCATCGACGAGCGCATGGCGGCCGGGCTGGGGCTCACGTCGCCGGAGTTCTCCGTGCTCGTCGCCTACTCCAAGATGACGCTCAAGCATCAGCTGCTCGGGTCGGGGCTGCCCGACGAGCCGTACTTCAGGTCGCTCGCCCAGCGCTACTTCCCGGCGCCGATCACCCGTTCGTACGGCGAGCGCGTCGACAGCCACCCGCTGCGCCGCGAGATCGTGACCACCGGCGTCGTCAACGACGTGGTCAACCGGGCCGGCATCACGTTCGTCTACCGGGCGAGCGAGGAGACGGGCGCCACGCCGGTCGAGGTCGTCCGCGTTTTCGCTGTCGTCCGCGAGGTCTTCGCCTTGCCCGACTTCTGGGCGCGGGTGGAGGATCTGGACAACGTCGTGTCGACCATGGCGCAGACCGCGCTCTATCTCGAGTGCCGGCGGCTGGTCGACCGGGCCACGCGGTGGATGCTGCAGACCCGCCGCTCGCTCGTCGACGTCGACGCTGAGATCCAGCACTTCGCCGCCATGTCGCGGCTGCGCGAGCTCGTCCCCTCCCTGCTGCGCGGCGTCGAGTCGGAGCGCCTGCAGAGGCGGGCCGCCGAGCTCGAGGCACTGGGCGCTCCGGCCGCGCTGGCGCAGGACACCGCCGCGATGCTGGACGCGTTCTCCCTCCTCGACGTGGTCGAGCTGTCGCAGGCCAGCGGCGAGGAGCCAGAGCAGGTGGGCCGGCTGTACTTCGCCCTGTCCGAGAAGTTCGAGGTCGACCGCATGCTCACCCGCATCACAGCGCTCCCGCGCGACGACCGGTGGGCCGCCCTGGCCCGGATGGCCCTGCGCTACGACCTGTACGGCGCCCTGGCCGGCCTCACCCGCAACGTGCTCTCCGTGACCGCCGGCATGGCTGACCCCGACGAGCGGATCGCGAAGTGGCAGGACATCAACGCCGAGGGTCTGGCCCGTGCGCGGGCCACCCTCGTGGAGATCTCCTCGTCCGATGCCTTCGACCTGGCCACCCTGTCGGTGGCCCTGCGGGTGATCCGTACCTTGGTGCCGTCCGGGGGCGCCGGCTGAACCGTCGCGCGACCGCGTGACGTGCCGTAGTGTCCCGGCTCGTGCGTTACCTGGCGTATCCCTTCGCGCTCGCCGCCGGGGTCGTCGCGCTGATCAACTTCGTCCAGGTCGTGATCAGCCGCCAGGTGTTCCGCCCGGAGACCAGCCGCCGCACTCCGCTGCAGGTCCGGCACGACTCCTTCGCGACCGGGATCGCCGTCTCCGGGCTCACGCTCGGGCTGTTCGGTGTGGCGTCTGGCGCCACCTGGCTCGTCGGCCCGGCGTTCGTCGTCATCGTGATCGGCTACTCGATCCTGCTCGGGGGCCGGGGGTCGCGCAGCCTGCGCCGGCCCCGTAGCGGCGGCTGATCCCGCGGTTCAGTCGATCCCGAGCTCAGTCGATCGACCGCAGTGCCGGGCGCAAGGCGTCGAGGACCGTCGGGTCCTCGATCGTGGAGGGCACCGGCTCGTCGCGGCCGTCGGCGATGCCGCGCATCGTCTTGCGCAGGATCTTGCCCGAGCGCGTCTTGGGCAGCCCTTCGACGACGGTCACGTCCTTGAAGGCAGCGACCGGGCCGATGTCCCGGCGCACGGCGGCGACGAGCTCGCGGGTCAGCGTCTCGTCGTCGATGGTGACACCGCTCTTGAGGACGACGAAGGCCCGCGGCAGCTGGCCCTTGACCTCGTCGTGGACACCGATGACTGCACACTCCGCGACAGCCGGGTGGCTGGCCAGCGCCGCCTCGATGGAACCGGTCGACAACCGGTGCCCCGCCACGTTGATCACGTCGTCGGTACGGCCCATGACGAACACGTAGCCGTCGACGTCGCGGTAGCCCCCGTCGCCGGTGAGGTAGTAGCCGTCGTACGCCGACAGGTACTCGTCGACGTACCGCTGGTCGTCGCCCCACAGCGTCGGTAGCGAGCCGGGCGGCAGCGGCAGCTTGATGGCGATCGCGCCCTCCTCGCCTGGCGGCACAGGGGCACCGTGCGCGTCGAGGACCCGGACGTCCCACCCGGGCACCGGCACCGTCGACGAGCCAGGCTTGATCCGCATCGGCTCGATGCCGCGCAGGTTCGCGGTGATGGGCCAACCGGTCTCGGTCTGCCACCAGTGGTCGACGACGGGCACGCCGAGCTGCTCGCAGGCCCAGAAGTACGTGTCGGGGTCGAGCCGCTCGCCGGCCAGGAACAGGGTGTCGAGGCTGGACATGTCGTATCCGGCCATCAGCTCGCTGGTGGCGTCCAGCCGTTTGATCGCGCGCAGCGCCGTGGGCGCCGTGAACAGCGCCTTGACCTGGTGGTCGGCGATCACCCGCCAGAAGGCTCCCGCGTCGGGCGTGCCCACCGGCTTGCCCTCGTACAGCACGGTCGTGGCTCCGACCAGCAGCGGAGCGTAGACGATGTAGCTGTGCCCGACGACCCAGCCGACGTCGGAGGCCGTCCACCACACGTCGCCCGGCTGGATGTCGTAGATCGCGCCCATCGACCAGGCGAGGGCGACGGCGTAGCCGGCGGTGTCGCGCACGACCCCCTTGGGGTGCCCCGTCGTGCCGGAGGTGTAGAGGATGTAGAGCGGGTCGGTGCCGGCCATCGGGACGGGCGCCGCCGGGACGGCACCGGCGACGAGCTCTCCCCAGTCGTGGTCGTCCTCGCGCAGCTCGGCGGGGGCGGCTGCGCGTTGCAGGACGACCACGCTGTCCGGCTGGTGCGTGGACTGCTCGAGCGCGGTACGGATGATCGGGACGTACTCGACGATGCGGTTCGGCTCGATTCCGCAGGACGCCGCCACGATGACCTTCGGCTGGGCGTGGTCGATGCGGGCGGCCAGCTCCTTGGGCGCGAACCCGCCGAAGACGACCGAGTGGACCGCGCCGATGCGGGCGCACGCGAGCATCGCGATCACGGCCTCGGGGACCATCGGCATGTACACGATGACGCGGTCGCCCTTGCCCACCCCGAGGGACGCCAGCCCGCCGGCGAAGCGCGCCACCTCGTCGCGCAGCTCGGTGTAGGTGTACGTCCGCGTGGTCTGGGTCACCGCCGAGTCCCAGACCAGGGCGGCCTGGTCGCCGCGACCTTGCTCGACATGCCGGTCGAGCGCGTTGTACGAGATGTTCAGCTCGGTGTCCGGGAACCAGCGGTAGAGCGGCGCGTGCGAGTCGTCGAGCGCGCGAACCGGCGGCCGGACCCAGTCGATCGCCTCGGCGGCTTCCAGCCAGAAGGACTCGGGGTCGTCGAGGCTGCGGCGGTAGGTCTCGACGTAGCTGCTCATCGCCCGGACTCCTCGTGTCGACGGTGCCGCCCATCATGCCCGGCCTGCGACAGAATCGGGGCATGAGCCAGGAGCTGCCCACGCGGGCGCGGGTCGTCGTCGTCGGCGGGGGCATCATCGGGGCGAGCGTGGCCTACCACCTGACGCTGCTCGGGTGGACCGACCTGGTCCTGCTGGAGCAGGGGCAGCTGTCCAGCGGGACGACGTGGCATGCGGCCGGCCTCGTGGGCCAGCTGCGGGCGACCGAGAGCGGCACCCGGCTGGTCCAGTACTCGGCCGACCTCTACAGCCGGCTGGAGGCCGAGACCGGGCTCGGTACGGGGTTCAAGCGGTGCGGCGGCGTGACGGTGGCCCGTACCGAGGACCGGATGGTCCAGCTGCAGCGCACCGCCGCGACGGCCGAGGCGTACGACCTGGAGTGCGAGCTGATCAGCCCGGCCCGTGCGCGGGAGCTGTACCCGATCCTCGGCATCGATGACCTCGTAGGGGCGATCTGGCTGCCCGGCGACGGCACGGCGAACCCGACCGACGTGACGCAGTCCCTCGCGAGGGGCGCCCGCGGTCGCGGGGCCCAGGTCTTCGAGCACACCCGGGTCCTTGCGATCGACCACGCGGACGGTGTCGTCACCCGCGTGCGTACCGACAAGGGCGACATCGAGGCCGAGGTCGTCGTCAACTGTGCCGGCCAGTGGGCCAAGGCGGTCGGGGCCCTCGCGGGGGTCACGGTCCCCTTGCACTCGGCCGAGCACTTCTACGTCGTGACCGAGCAGATCGAGGGCGTCCACCGCGACCTGCCCATCCTGCGCGACCCGGACGGCTACACGTACTTCAAGGAGGAGGTGGGCGGGCTGGTCGTCGGCGGGTTCGAGCCGGAGGCCAAGCCGTGGGTCGCGCCCGACCGGCTGCCGTACCCCTTCGAGTTCCAGCTGCTCGGCGAGGACTGGGAGCACTTCTCCGTGCTCATGGAGAGCGCCCTGGACCGGATCCCGGCGCTGCACCACACCGGGATCAAGAAGTTCTACAACGGTCCGGAGAGCTTCACGCCGGACAACCAGTTCATCCTCGGGGAGGCGCCGGGGCTGCGGAACTTCTTCGTGGCCGCCGGGTTCAACTCGGTCGGCATCGCGTCGGCGGGCGGTGCCGGGCGGGCGCTGGCCGAGTGGATCGTCGGTGGCGAGCCGACGAGCGACCTGGCTGCCGTGGACATCCGCCGCTTCGCGGCGTTCAACGGCAACAACCAGTGGTTGCACGACCGGGTCGGCGAGATCCTCGGCCTGCACTACGCCGTGCCGTGGCCCAACCGCGAGCTCGAGACCGCCCGGCCGTTCCGCCGGTCGCCGGTCTACCACTTGCTGGCCGAGGCGGGCGCGTCGTTCGGCTCGAAGATGGGCTGGGAGCGGGCCAACTTCTTCGCCCCTCCCGGCCAGTCGACCGCGATCGACTACGCGTGGGGCAAGCAGAGCTGGTTGCCGTGGTCGGGGACCGAGCAGCGAGCCACGCGCGAGGCCGTGGCGCTCTACGACCAGACCTCGTTCGGCAAGCTGCTGATCAAGGGGCGCGACGCGGAGGCGCTGCTGCAGTGGCTGTGCACCGCAGACGTCGCGGTCCCGGTCGGACGCGCGGTCTACACCGGGCTGCTGGACGCCCGCGGCGGCTACGAGGCCGACGTCACGGTCACCCGGCTGGCGCACGACGAGTACCTGCTCGTCACCGGGTCGGCCTCGGTCGTACGCGACCAGGAGTGGATCACGTCGCACGTCGCGGCCGACCAGGCCGTCGCCGCGGTCGACGTCACGTCGTCCTACGCCGTCTACGGAGTGATGGGGCCTCGGTCGCGCGAGCTGTTGCAGACTGTGTCGCGCAGCGACTTCTCGGCGGACGCGTTCCCGTTCGGTACCAGCCGGCTGGTCGACCTCGGTTACTCCACCGTGCGCGCCACGCGGATCACGTACGTAGGGGAGCTGGGCTGGGAGCTGTACGTGCCGACCGAGTTCGCCGTCGGGGTGTACGAGCTGCTGAAGGCGGTCGGGGCCGACCTCGGGCTCGTCGACGCCGGCTACTACGCGATCAGCTCGCTGCGGCTGGAGAAGGCCTACCGGGCGTTCGGCGCCGAGCTCACACCCGACTACAACCCGGTCGAGGCGGGGCTGCTGTTCGCCTGCAAGCTGGGTACCGACCTGCCGTTCCTCGGTCGCGAGGCGGTCGAGAAGGCCCGTGCCGAGGGGCCGCGGCGCAAGCTGGTCTCGCTGGTGCTCGACGACCCGGACCTGATGATGTGGGGCGGCGAGCTGGTGCTGCGCGACGGGCTCGCGGTCGGGCAGGTCACGTCGGCGGCGTGGGGCGAGACGCTCGGGTCCTGCGTGGCCCTGGCGTACGTGTGGCGGCGGGACGGGGCGGTGGTGACGGCCGACCACCTCCGCGAGGGCAGCTACGAGGTCAACGTCGGCGGGCACGTCCGACCCGCGACGCTGCACCTGCGCCCGCCGTACGACCCGACTGGGGCGCGGATCAAGCTCTGACGGTCTGGGCTCCCTGACGGTCAGCGGCCCGGGCCATCCAGGGGCGCTGGCAGGCCGAGCACTGCGTACGCGAGGGGACGAGGATCGGACCGTCCTGGCCACAGACCGGGCACGGGGGGAGCAGCAGGCGGAGGTTGGCGTTGCGCGCGCGGCGCGGCTCGAACGCGGCCGCCAGCCGGCGCTCCAGCTGGTGCGCCTCGTACTGCCGGCGGCGCCACTCGGCGCTCGGTCGCCAGACGTGCGGGAGCGTCAGCAGGGCGACGATGCCCCACAGGCCGATGAGGAACAGGACGAGCGTGGCCACGCGGTTGTCGGTCAGGCTCATCGCCTTGACCATCGTCAGGCCGAGCGCCGTTCCGATCGCGACGAGCGCCAGCGTGTAGAGCGTACGAAGAGCCAACGGCAGCGTGCTGACGCCAGCGCCGTACTTGCGGGTCCGCCGCGTCTCGGGTCGGACCGGGGTCGGGATCATGTGCGCAGCGTCGCAGCGCGGGTCGATGCTTGCGGGGCGTTCGCGGCGGCTTGCGCCGACCTCGCTACGGGTTCTGGCGGACCGTGATCAGGCGATCTCGCAGCGACACGGCCCTTGGTGTCCGGAACTGGCCACGCCAAGATCTTTACAGAACGATCAAGGCGGCCCTACGGTGGCCGTTGCTGGACGTCGAAGATCATCAGGGACATTAGTGTTCCCGGCTCGCGCCGCGGCCTACAAGCGCGGCCCCATTTTATCGTGACGTCTTTGGCCTGCCCCGACGAATACGCCTCCGCCGAATTATCGACGCGCCGTGTCATGGCCCGTCACGTCGTTTCTCACGCGTTGGCCGATATTTGCCAATTCCGGGCCCGTCGTTGACTTACCCGGTATCTCCGGAGATCGTCGTGTTCGCCGAGGCCGCAACGCGTACTTTCCGTTCGGACGGGGGTTCCGCAGGATTCAACAGCGTCCCATGTCACCGATTCGGAGTATCTTCCGGCCCGGTGGCGGAGACGAAACATTTCGTTCACGAGCAATCAGATCGAATCCGACCGGGAGCTCCACTTACTGCTTCGTCCAGGAGGCGACACCAAATGACTATTTCCCTGACCGACCCGAACCCGGACGTCCTCGATCCGATTGTCGAAGCCAACATGCTGCCCGTGCAGACGAAGGTCTCGAACTCGCTCTCCGAGGACACGCTCTGGGCCGACGTGATGCTCCCCCCCAGCGGGAGGAACGCCGTCGCGCTGTTCGCGAACCCTTTCGCGGACCACACCGAAGAGATGCTCTACATCGACCCGCAGGGGCAGCTGGCCTGGGCGCGGCACTCCTCGGGCGACACAGCCGGCTGGACCGAGGAGCTGCTGACCGACCCGGGGGACCGTGCCTACGAGGTGGTGACCGTCGTCCATCCGAACAACGTGGTCTTCGCGTTCGTCCTGGTGGCCAGCGGCACTCCCGTCCAGCCGAACCTTCGGACCTACTGCCTCGAGAGGTCGGCCCTCGGAGGCGTCGGCTGGGTGCTGGTCCCGAACCCTCAGCCGATGCCTCCGCTCTACAACCCGAGCCAGCTGTCGGTCTACTACCCGGCGACCCGTCCGCTCGTTCCGTGGGTCTTCCTCACCGAGGACCACATCGGGAATCCGGTTGTTGTGCCGATCGTGGCGGAAGCGCCGACCGACGACACCGGTCCGGGCACCGGGATGTGGTGGACGGCCGACCCGGTCCTCGGCGTGCCGTTCGACAACCTCGCGGGGGCCGAGGTGCTCTGCGGCGTGGACAATCCGCTGGAGCAGCCGAGCATGGTCGTCTGGGTGCTCACGCCCGATCAAGTGCTCGTCCAGTGCACCTATCCGGCGCCGGGCAAGGTCAACAAAGACATCGTCCTCGAGCACGTCCTGGCGATGGCTGGGTTGTACGTCACGCCGCGAGGCGTCGGCGTCGTCGCCGTGCAGGCCGGGCCGCAGCCCACGCTGTCCACGCTCGTCGTGGTCTCGCGCGTGGTCGACGGCGCGCGCACCTCCTGGAAGGTCGTGTCGAACCCGGTCGACTTCTCCATGAGCTCGGCCCAGGCGTGGCAGGACCAGCAGGGCTACCTGCACGTGTTCGGGAAGCACGGCACCGACGTGCACGTGGTCCACCAGATCGACTACACGGTCGAGCCCGGTTCGTCGGCGCTCATTCCCCGCTTCACGATGCTCGACGCCGGCCTCGGTCCGGTCGCACTGTCGACGTCCATCGCGACGAGCGTGTCCTCCTTCACCGTGGACTCCTGTCCCGACCAGTACCCCAGCCAGTTCGTGCTCCACACCGCTCCCGAACCAGTGGGCGAACAGTGGGCGATCTACACCCAGGACGTGGAGACGAGCTGGTGGAGCCGCGAGAACGTGCGCTTCCAGAGCAACCCCCAGGTCTACTCAGCCGCTCGCTACAAGTCGCAGATCACGCTGCTCGACTCCTACGGCGGCCCGGTCCAGGGATACCCGGTAGCCCTGAGCTCCGGCCAGTCGGTCGAGGTCGAGGTCGCGGGCCGGTACTACCGGCTCGGCCCAGGGGTGCAGCCGGCACAGCTGACCACCGACTTCCTCGGGCGCGTCACCGTCAAGGTCATCGCGGCCTCGCTCGGCGGGACCACCTTGTCGTTGTCGGCTCAGGGGATGCCCGGGTCGACGACGATCAACCCGGCCGTCGACGTCCACAACTACCTGGCCGGGTCGGGAACGCTTCCGAACCACCCGGCCGTCATCACCGCCGAGGCGCTGCAGGACGCCAAGGACTCAGCAGGGGACTGGGTCTTCCCGGCCTGGCATGTGCTCGATCACGGCCTCGGTGCCGTCCCGACTGCGGACCAGGTCCTTGGCTGGTGCGCAGAGCTGTTCGAGCCGCCGAGCGGCGCATCGCGGATGGTGTCCGGGGCCGACGGTGAGCCCGTGTTGGCGCGCTACCTGTCGCTGCAGACCTCGGACAGCTCGCGCCCGGCCTTCGAGACCTTCGGCCCAGACGACGACGTCGATCTCGGGTGGGACGGCGTAGTGGAGATGGCCGGCGACTTCTGGGAGGCGATCAGGTCGGGCGCCATCGCCGTCAAGAAGACGGTGATCGACCTGGCCGCTGGTCTGGCCAGGATCACCGTTGCCGGCTACGACAACGTGGAGTACGCCTTCACGGTCGTCTGGGACAAGGTGATCGAGGCTGCTCACGTCGTCGAGGCGATCTTCAACTCGCTCCTGGCCAAGATCAGCGCCGTCATCGACTGGCTCAAGTGGACCATGGACATCAAGGACGTGTTCGAGACCAAGGACGCCATGACGGGCATGCTGCTCCAGCTCCCCGACCTCCTTGAGAACTACCTCAACGCTGTCTTCGTGGACATCGTGCCCGGGTGGTTCACCAGCAAGAGAGGTCTGGTGGAGCAGTATCTCGACCTCGCCATCCAGTTCGCGACGAACCCGATCAGCGAGCCTCCTGGGCCACGAGCCACCGGGCGGCGAGAGCCACGCTTGCCCGGCGCGCCGGAGCTGTCCGAGTTCGAATTCGCGGATCAGCCAGAACTGCTGCGGGATCCCAGCAAACTAGATAACCCGCACGTGATGTGGTGGCTCGACCAGATCATATCGCTGTCGCAATCACCGGGGAGCAGTCCGGTCGCGTCGCCCGGCCAGGACGACCCTCCGTCCTGGGCGGTCAAAGTGATCCAGGCCATGAAGGACGTGATCGCGACCCTAGGCGACTCGCCGGCGGGAGTCGAGCTCGGGAAGGCTTATGACGAGTTCGCCGCATTTGTGCTCGACTGCTACGACCCGACGGATTTCCTGACGACTTTCAAGAGACAGATCATACGGATGCTCAGCTTCGCGCGGCACCTGATCGTGGCCATTCTGGACTTCTGTGAGGAAGCAGTCGGCAATGTGCGCGACCTGATCGTCGAGGCGGTGAGATGCATTACTACCATCGCTGGCCTACCTGCGGACTCTGCGTTCGGAGGGTTGTTCGTGCGGCTCTGGGACTACCTCCGTACGGCCGCGGGACGTCCTGAAGAGCCGATGACTGTCGCCAACCTGTACGGCTTCATGGTGGCGTACCCGCTCACGATCTGTTTCAAGGCATTGCGGGGCGTCGCCCCATGTCCTGGCGGGGTGTTCCCTGACCTGACGGTTGGCCGCGGACGTCAGGTAGGGCTTGACGCGGCACCGACGTGGCTACCAGCGGGATCAAAGTTCCGCCAGCCTGAAGACTACGTGGTTCCGCCCGAATGGCAGTGTCTCATGCAGGTCATGGTGGGCATCGGCAGCGTGCTTAACGCCACGAGCGATGTGTATCTGGACTACTACTCAAAGCATCGTGACTTTGTGCATCACCAGCCATGGAACGACACCTTCTTATCGATCCTTGTCTGGTGGGACCTGGTCGTATTCTTCATGGGAGACATGCCAATATTCTATGGTCTAGGCAAGGAACCCGACAAAGTCGAGAAGCTGTGGTGGGGAGAGTGGGTTCCCAAAGCATTCATCTACCTGGGCGACGTCATACTGGTCCAGTTCGGTGGATTCGTCAAAGACGAATGGAGGAGGACGAAGACGATCATCGGGCTATTGGAATTCAATGTCGCGTTTGGCTACTTCTTCGTCGCATCCGTCGTCGAGTTGGTATTTACGAACATGCTCTACATCAATAGTGATCACAACCCCAACGACGTCTTCTGGCTGTGGACCCAATATGTTGGAGCCATCCCAGGTCTCTTTAGTCTAATGAGAATACGGTTGCCGCTCATAGGTCGCGGCACGCAGAGCAATTGGGGGCTGGGGATCAAGGTGGCAAAGGACATCACTGCCAATGCAGTCAGTGGCTCGGCGCTGCTATATGCGGCATGCGTAGCATCCGACTACAACCTCCAATTTCGACCCGACCGAATCATCGTCGGCGATCTGCCCGACGGAGTGGCGGGAACGCGCTATGTGAACGAGAACGGGAACGATCCCCTCCTTACGTTGGACCCCAACAACTTCTACAAGGGCTGGACGCCGGTCGGCTGGGCCGTCCAGGGGGGTGGACTCCCCTCCGGGTTGAAGGTGACCCCCGCTGGTTCCGACAACTCCATCCTGCAGTTCTCCGGGTCGACGGATTTTGTGGGCGACCAGACCTTCGAGATCTGGAGCGTCAACAGCTATGACCCCAACATCATCGTGAAGCGGTCGTTCACGGTGAAGTTCACCGCTGCCCCGCCGCCTGACGGCCCCGCGAGCATCGAGACGGAGGAAGCACGATGACACTCTCAGGGAACCTGCTCCCGAGCAGGACGTCGGTGAGCTGCTCGCTGGCCGAGGACACGATGCTGTCGGGAGCACTGGGTATCTCCGCCGGCACCAACCAGGCCGCCGTGTTCCGCAACCCGTTCACTGACGGCGACGAGGAGGTCCTCTACATCAACGGCGGCTGGATGTCGTGGTTCAGCCCCGCGACGGGCCAGTCCGTACGAGTCTGTGCCGCCGACCAGGTGGTCGCCGTGGTGCATCCCCGGGGGGTGGTCTACGCCTTCTGCCTGAACTCGGCCGACAAGACGGCTCCGCTGGTCACCGCGTGGTGCCTGCAGTCGGACGGCGGCGGCGGACAGCAGTGGGTGGACGCCCACCTGCCGTCCGGCAACGGCGCCGGCGGTGCCCGGCAGATCTCGGTCCAGTACATCGGCAGTCGGCCCGCCGAGGCTGTCGTCCACGTGCTCGTGGACACCGAGCCGACGTCGACGTACATCGCGTACGGCAGCATGGTCGCGCCCGACGGGAGCGCCCCGAGCAACGGTTCGTGGTGGAGCCAGGTCGCTCGTTACGTGTTGACACAGGTCGTCCCCGCGGCGCAGAAGCAGGTGGTGATGGGCCTCGACGGGACCGTGGTCAGTGCGGGCGGCTCGGTGCTGTGGATGCTGCTCGACAAGGGGGAGGTACAGCAAACCACCTTCTTCCCCCCAGGCGGGAGCGACACCCTGACGGTCAAAGCCGAGGGCGTCACCTCCCTGTGCGGGCTCTACGTCAACCCGACCGGTCTCGTCGGCTGCATGATGCTTGAGTCCAGGGTCAACTCCGCCGAGCTTCTTGCCGTGATCCGGCCTGGTCATGCGTTAGAGGAGGTAGTAGCCAGCTGGAGNCTGGACTGCGCCCCGACGTCCGGTCAGGTGTGGACGGACGGGCGCGGGCTGATGCACGTGTTCCTGGAGTACGGGTCGACCCTTCGGGTGGCCCACCAGCTGGGGCACACGTACAACGAGCTGGTCTGGGGGCCGACGTTTCGCGGGCCAACCGTCAACAGCGCGCCGGTTGCTGTTGACGTTGCTGGCTACTGGCTGGACATGCACCCGGACACCTCCCCGAGCCAGCTGGTCCTCCACACGGAGCTGGTGGTCGGACCCGAGCGTTGCTCGATGTACAGCCAGGATGTCGACACGACCTGGTGGAGCCGCGAGACGATCCGGACCCAGGCCAGTCCGGGCACCTATCCCGCACGGCGCTACCTCGCCAACGTCACCCTCGAGAACTCCTTCGGCGGTCCGGTGGCTGGTCACCAGGTGCTGCTGAGCGCGCAGGAGTCGGTCGAGGTCGAGGTCGGGGGCACGTTCTTCCGGCTCGGCGCCAACCATCAGCCGGTGCACCAGACGACGGACATGCGCGGGGTGCTGCGCCTTGCGGTCCTCGCCGACTCGCTCGCGGGGGTCGACATCACGGTCGGCGCCAGAGGGATGAGTGATTCGCGCACGGTCAACCCCGCGGTCGGCGTGCACAACTTCCTCGCGGGTACAGGAACTCTGCCCAACCATCCTGCCGGCATCTCGGCAGCGGCGCTCATAACCGCACAGAAGTCCAGTGGCGGCTGGGTGTTCCCGGCCTTGCACGACCAGGATCTGGCAGCGACCGGCCTGCCCGACGCGGACCAGGTCGTCGCCATGCTCAGTGAGCTGTTTCGGCAGCCGAGCGGTCTCGTCGGCGTCTGGCGGGAGGCGTCGGGCGGCTTCTGGGACGAGGGCAGCACGCGCATCGGCGACTACTGGGAGGCCATCCGCAGCGGCGCGGTCACGGTGACCAAGACCCAGCTCAATCCCGACACGCGCACGGCCGACATCTCGATCAGCTGGTTCGGCGGTCTCGAGTACGACCTGACCGCGACCTGGGCGGACGCGATCAGCGCGGGGCACGTGGCTGAAGCGATCTTCAACTCTTTGGGAGCCAAGATCGACGACGTGATCGACTGGCTCTGCTGGCCGCTCGACTTCCAGCACGCGTTCCTGACCAAGGACGCCATCCGTGACGGCCTGACCCAGCTCTCGACCTACCTGCCGACGGTCGCAGCGGCGGCGGCCAAGCAGGTCAGCACTCCAGGGTGGTTCTCGTCCCAGTCAGCACAGCTGGCGACCGACGTCGACCGCACGATGACGACCCTCGCGGGGGTCGGCCTCGATCCATCGCAGCGCCCACCGACGCACGCAAGCGGGCGCACCGCTGGGCTGGCCGAGATGGTGTCCAAACCCACCTTGCTCGACAGCCCGCACACCGAGTGGCTGATCGGCAAGCTCATGGCCCTCCCGTCGACGGGCCCTGCGGGGCCCTTGCCCGACGACGCCCCTCCGGAGTTTGCGGTGGCCACCCAGGCCTTCCACGACCTGCTGGACCTCTTCACGACCGCGGACATCGGCATGCGCATGACGAGGCTCCTGGAGGCCAACGCCGGGCATTTCCTGGACACGTTCGACGGCTCGGACCCTGCGCAGTTCCGCTCGACGCAGCTCCGGACCCTGCTCGAGCTGTTCGACGAGGATCGCGAACTGCTGAACGTAGGGCTTCACTTCTGTGACGTAGCACTGCCCAAGGTGGTCGCGTTCATCACAGCGGCGGCGGCCTGCATCGTCCCGGCGCTCGGCCTTGCGAACTTCACCGAGCCTTCGTCGTACGTACTGACGTTGTGGAGGTCCATGCTCATCTCGGCCGGGCGCGACGAGCCGTTGGACCTGGGGAACTTCCTCGGGGTCATGGCGGCGCTGCCCACGACGGCCCAGTTCCTGGCCATCACGGACCGATCACCGTTCCCCAGCGGGAAGTTCCCCTCGCTCACGGATGCCCAGCCTGTGCCCGTCGACACCCAGCTGTCGATGCAGCTTCTGGCTGGACTTTCGAAGCGGAGCGACGCCTGGCGAGACCAGTACCTCAACTCACTGGTTCACGGGGACCAGCCGATCTCTCACCCCGGAGCCAGGTACTTCGCTCTCGGTACGGCAGTGAGCGAGCTGTTCTACCGCGGGATCACTGACCTGCCCATCTTCTACGGTGCCGCTGGTCTCTCGGGGACGCCGAGTGCGACCGACAAGCTCATGTGGGGCGAGTACCTCGCCTCCATCACAGTGTGCCTCGCCGACTTCGTTGCCGCTGTGGTGTGGCCGTACTCCGCAGGCAAGGAGATCGGGGACTGGCTCCTCGGCAGCATNTTCCCAGCCAGCCCGGCAACACGGCGACTGCTGCGTTCGGCGCGATCTCCGCGGGCTTCCGGATGGCCATGGCGCCGCACGATCCTCCGAACGAGATGGACCGATCGTCGCTCATCGCGCAGATGACGAGCGCCGTGCCCCCGCTGACGGCCAGCATGCGCGACGGTGCGTTCGCCGACCTGAGGAAGGACCTCGACTTCGCCGAGAAGTCCTTCGTGGACAACGGGTCGCACTCCGCGGTCGGAACCTGGCGGGCGATCAACGCAGCCGGACAGCTGCTGCTCTTCGACACCGATCCACCGTTCAACGGCACCTTGCCTGACGGCAAGGTCGGAGTCGCGTACAACGCCGATGGCCTGGGCGTGCTGACGAACCCCAGCACGGACTGGCCACCAATCACCTGGACGACCTCCGGAGGGCTGCCACCGGGACTGACCCCTCTGGTCAGCGGAGATCTCGGCGAGCAGTTCCAGCTGACGGGTACCCCGACGACGGCGGGCACCTTCACGTTCCTCGTCATCGCAACGAACAGCTACCAGCCGAACGTGGTCGTCAAGGAGGCGTACCGCGTGGTGATCAGCTAGCGGCGTGATCAGCCCCAGAGCTGGCTGGCGGGGCCGGCCGGCTGGGCGCGCAGGAAGACCGGTTCGGCGAGCCCCGCGTCGAGGAACGACTCTCGCAGTGCTGCCGCGAGCGCCTCGACCCGGTGCTCGTCGACGAGGTGGATGCACGATCCGCCGAAGCCGCCGCCGATCATGCGGGACCCGAGGGCGCCGGCATCTGCCGCGGCCGAGCAGGCGAGGTCGAGCTCCTCGCAGGACACCTCGAAGTCGTCGCGCAGCGAGCGGTGTGACGCGTCGAGCACGGCGCCGATCCCGCGCAGGTCTGCGGCGGCGAGGAGCGTCATGACCTCGTCGACGCGAGCGGACTCGGTCAGGACATGGCGGGCCCGGCGACCGAGAGCGCCGCTCGGGTCGGGCCCTATCCTGGCCAGGGCCGCATCGAGACCAGCACGCTCGACGTCGGCCAGGTAGGCGACACCGAGGCGTCTGGCCGCTTCCTCGCACTCGGCCCGCCGGTTCCCGTACGCACCGAACGCGTGGGCGTGGCGGGCACGCGTATCGGTCACCATGAGAGCGAGGCCCGAGCCGGCGAGGTCGAAGGGCACCTGCTCGACGGCGAACGTCTGGAAGTCGATCAGTGCCGCGTGGCCGGCCGAGCTCCGCAGCGACGCGGTCTGGTCCATACCGCCCGTGGGCGCGAGGGCCATCAGGTTCTCCGCCGCCATGCACGCTCTGGCGAGGCGAGCCCGTCCGGAGTCGGTCGCCGCGAGGCCGAGACCGGCGGCCCCGTCCAGCGCCATGGCGATCGAGCAGGTCAAGGCGGCGGACGACGAGAGGCCGGATCCGAGGGGCACGTATCCGTCGACCAGCGCGTCGAACCCGGGGACGTCGAACCCGTCGGCGCGCAAGGCCCAGGGCACCCCGACGGCGTATCCGAGCCAGCCCGCGACGACGCCGGGCTCGATGTCCAGCAGCGTCCCTCGCCAGCCGGACAGCTCCGCGGCCGGTGCCTGCACCGAACGCAGCGAGACGACCGAGTCGTCCCGGCGGCGCAGCGCGACGAGCGTGCGGTGCGGCAATGCAAAGGCCAGGCATCTGCCACCGTTGTAGTCCAGGTGCTCACCGATGACGTTGACCCGACCGGGTGCCGCCCAGACGCCGTCCGGCTGTTCGCCGAAAGATGCGTGGAAGGCCGTACGGATCCGTTCGACGGCCTCGTCCAGGTCGGGCGCGGCGCACCAGGTCGGAGACCCGACGGTCAAGTGGCGACCTCGCGCAGCCGACTCGCCACCTGCTCGGGCAGCGAGTCGTTGACCCAGGCACCCATGCCCGACTCTGACCCGGCCAGGTACTTCAGCTTCCCGGGAGCCCGCAGGACCGAGAACAGCTGCAGGTGCAACCGGCCCAGGTCACGGCGGTCCCGGACCGGGGCCTGGTGCCAGCCGGCGATGTACGGCACCTCGGGCACGGAGTCGAAGTACCGGTCCAGCCGGCGGAGGAGCTCGAGGTAGACGTAGGCGAGCTCGTCCCGCTCGGCGTCGTCCAGCGACGGAAGGTCGGGCACGTCCCGGTGCGGAGCGAGGTGGATCTCGACCGGCCACCGGATGGCGGCGGGGACGTAAGCGGTCCAGTGCTCGCCGCTGAGGATCACCCTCGTTCCGGCTCGACGCTCGGCGTCGAGCACGTCCCGCAACAGGTTCGTACCGGTCCGGTCGTGGTGCGCCGCAGCCTGGCTGAGCATCCGCTCGGTCCTCGGCGTCACGAACGGGTACGCGTAGATCTGCCCGTGCGGGTGGTGCAGCGTGACCCCGACCTCCTCGCCGCGGTTCTCGAAGCAGAAGACCTGCTCCACGCCCTCGATCCGGCTGAGCTGCTCGGTCCGTTCCGCCCAGGCCTCGATCACCGTACGGACCCGTCCCGTCGAGAGGTCGGCGAACGAGGCCGCGTGGTCGGAGGTGAAGCACACGACCTCGCATCGGCCGATCCCGGGTCGTTGCGGCCACAGGGACTCGCCGTCGACCAGGTCCGGGACCGGCTCGGCCCGAGTCGTGAACGAGGGGAAGCGGTTCTCGAAGACGACGACGTCGTAGTCGGCCGCGGGGATCTCGGACGGCTCGCTGCCACGCCCGGTCGGGCACAGTGGGCACTGGTCCTTGGGAGGAAGGTACGTGCGGTCGTTGCGGTGCGAGGCGATGGCGATCCACTCGCCGGAGAGCACGTCGTAGCGCAGCAGCGAACCGCCGTCGGAGTCCGGCATCTCCCGGGTGTCGACGCGGTGCCTGGCGACATCCCCCGAGACATACGGCTCGGTGTCGTCGAAGTAGACGATCTCGCGCCCGTCGCTGAGCCGTGCCGTGGACTGCCGCACCCGTCCGCCGGCCAGCGAAGCCGTCATCCGGCCACGTCACCGTCGTTGTCGGCCTCGGCCGAGGCTTCGACGTGCGCCATCATCAGCGTGCCCACATGGGACTGGACGGCCCGCCGCGCCTCCGGGTCGAGACCGTCGTCCGTGACCAGGTAGTGCACCTCGTTGAGACGCGCGATCGAGCTGAGGCCGACCACGCCCCACTTCGTCGAGTCCGCCGCGACCACGACGCGACGGGCGGAGTCGATGAGCGCCCGGTTGGTCTCGGCCTCGACCAGGTTGGGGGTCGTCAAGCCGGCTCGCTCCTCGAACCCGTGCACGCCGAGGAACAGCCAGTCGACGTTGAGCGTCCGCAGCGCCGCCACCGCCACCGGCCCGACCAGGGCGTCGGACGGGGTGCGGACGCCCCCGGTGAGGACCACCGTCATGTCGCTGCGAGCGGCCCGGTGAAGGGTCTCGGCGACCGGTACCGAGTTGGTGACGACGGTCAGGTCGGGGACGGAGCCGAGCTCGAGCGCGATCTGGTAGGTCGTCGTACCGGCCGACAGGGCGACCGAGTCGCCCGGCTTGACGAGCGATGCAGCGAGCGCAGCTATGCCGGCCTTCTCGACGGTCTGCAGCCCGGACTTCGCGGCGAACCCCGGCTCCTCGGTGCTGCGCCGGTCGACTGCGGTGGCGCCGCCGTGCACGCGCGCCACGAGCCCGCGACGGTCGAGGACGGTGATGTCCCGGCGGACCGTCATGTCCGACACCCCGAGCAGCTCGACCAGGTCCGAGACCTTGGCCCCGCCGTTGCGGTTGACCTCTTCGAGGATCAGGTTCTGCCGCTGGCCGGCGAGCATCAGCGGCTCGTTCCGGCGTACGGCGCGTCGCGTGTGTCCACGCCGACAGCCTGCCCGCCAAACGGACGCGAGTCAACATTCCCAGACAAGGTTAGGCTCGCCTTTGCGCGAAATTGGGGTAACGATCCGGTCCCTGGTGGTTGACAGACGCGTAGACAGCCACGATTGTGTGTCCATCTGCGGGAGGTTCTGTCCGTACCTGTTGATACGACGACCAATCGCCCCTGCCTAGTGGAGGAACCATGTCGGAAGTTGGCGGCGGTACGCCGGACGGCGGAGCACAGCTGATGGGGTCCGCTCTGACCGACTCCCCGTTCAGCCGTAGGTCGCTGATCAAGGGTCTGAGCGGGGCCGTAGGCCTCGCGGCGGTCGGCGGCGGTGTGCTCGCCGCCTGCAGCAGCTCGTCGTCGGGTACTCCGGCCGCGTCCGGTGGATCCGCCGCTTCGTCTGGCGCGGCCACGGGCACCATCACGTTCGGCTCGAACTACTCCGACCCGAGCACCAAGACGGCCTTCGCCTCGTTGACCTCCGCCGCCACGACCCAGAGCGGGGTCAAGATCACGACGAACACCGTCGACCACAACACCTTCCAGAACAACATCAGCACGTACCTGCAGGGCACGCCCGACGACCTGGCGACCTGGTTCGCCGGCTACCGGCTGGAGTTCTTCGCCGCGCAGAACCTGCTGACCCCGATCGACGATGTGTGGGACAAGATCGGCAGCAACTTCAACGACGCGGGCAAGAGCCTGTCGAAGGGCGCCGACGGTCACTACTACATGGTGCCGCTCTACAACTACCCGTGGGTCGTCTTCTACAACAAGAGCGTGTTCACCGCGAAGGGCTACACCGTCCCGACGACGTGGGACCAGTTCGTCGCCCTCGCCAAGCAGATGCAGAAGGACGGCATGGTCCCGATCGCCTTCGCGGACAAGGACGGCTGGCCGGCGCTCGGGACGTTCGACATCATCAACCTGCGCGTCAACGGGTACGACTTCCACATCCAGCTGATGAAGCACCAGGTGCCCTGGACCGACAAGCGGGTCACCGCGGTGTTCAACCAGTGGGCCGAGATCCTGCCGTACTGCCAGAAGGGCGCGACCGGGCGCATCTGGCAGGACGCCGCCAAGGCCCTGGAGAACAAGCAGGCCGGAATGATGTTCCAGGGCTCGAACCAGGTGGCCGCCAACTACGCCGCCACCAACCTCGCCGACCTCGACTTCTTCGTCTACCCGGTCGTCAACTCGGCGTACGGCACGGACTACATGGACGCGCCGACGGACGGGTTCATGCTGCCGAAGAAGGCCAAGAACGCGGCCGCCGCCAAGAAGGTCCTGGAGTACATCGGTACGCCGGCTGCGGAGACCACGTTCCTCCAGAGCGACAAGTGGGACGTGGGTCTCGCGACCGGCCTGGTGGCGCCTTCGTACAACGACATCCAGAAGAAGGGCGTGGCCGAGATCGCCAAGTGCAAGTCCGTTTCGCAGTTCATGGACCGCGATACCATCCCCGACATGGCGAACGCGATGATCACCCTCATCCAGGGTTTCATCGACAACCCCAGCGCGTCCAACATCACCTCGCTGCAGGCGAGCGCAGAGGCTCAGGCGAAGACCATCTTCACGGCCTGATGCCATTGCTCGCCCGACGGGATCAGGTTGCGGGCGCCGTGCCCCGGCGCCCGCAACGCAACCGCACCTTGTCGCGCAAGGACAAAGTCGTCCTCGTCCTGATGCTGGGCGTGCCGCTCCTGCTCGACCTGGCCTTCATCTGGGGGCCCGCGCTCGGCACGATCGCGCTGTCGTTCACCAAGTGGACCGGCGTCAACCAGATCCACTTCTTCTCGCCCTGCAAGCCGCCGCTCGTCCCAGGGATACCGCAGCCGGGCTGCTTCTTCGGTGTGCAGAACTACGTGCAGGCGGCCACGGTCTACCCGCAGTTCTGGCCGGCGGTGCGGCACAACGCCATCTGGCTGGGCGTGTTCATCATCATCGCGACACCGCTGGGCATCTTCTTCGCGGTGATCCTCGACAAGGGCATCCGCGGCAGCCGCATCTACCAGAGCGTGCTGTTCCTCCCGGTCATGCTCTCGCTCGCCCTCATCGGCATCATCTGGGAGTTCGTCTACTCCGAGAACTACGGGCTGATCAACACCGTCATCGGGCACAACCACAACGACAACCTGATCGACTGGCTGGGCAACCCGCACCTGAACCTCTGGGCCATCCTCGTCGAGGCCTGCTGGCGGCAGGTCGGCTACGTCATGGTGCTGTACCTCGCCGGGCTGAAGTCCGTCGACCCGACGCTCCGCGAGGCTGCGATCGTCGACGGGGCCAACGCCTGGCAGACGTTCTGGCGGATCATCTTCCCCGTCATGCGTCCGATCAACGTCGTGGTGCTCGTCGTCACCGTCATCGAGTCGCTGCGCGCGTTCGACCTCGTGTACATCACCAGCAAGGGCAACCCGCTACCCGGCCTCGAGCTGCTGTCCATCTCCATCACTCAGAACATCGTGGGCGAGACGCAGCGGATCGGCTTCGGTTCGTCGCTCGGCGTGGTGCTGCTCGTCGTCTCCCTCGTACCCATCTCGATCTTCCTGTACCAGAACTTCCGTACGGAGGAGAAGGCGTGAGCGCCGCGAGCTCCACGACCGCCGTCGTCACGAAGCAGCCGAGGCGGCCCCGGCGGCCGCTCCGGCCGTCGCGGGTCGCCGCCCAGGTGCTGATGATCGCGGTCACCATCGTCTGGATCACGCCGGTGCTGTTCGCGCTGTACGTCGCCCTGCGGCCGATAGCGGAGACCAACCGGCTCGGGTACGTGTCGATCGCGCACCGGCTGACCTTCGACAACTTCACGTCGGCGTGGACGCAGGCCGACATGTGGCAGTTCTTCCTGAACTCCGTACGTGTGACGGTGCCCGCCGTGCTCGTCACCTTGCTGCTGGCTTCGATGGCTGCCTTCGTCGTGTCGCGGGTGAGCTTCCGCTTCAACATCGCGCTGCTCATCGTGTTCACCGCGGGGAATCTGCTGCCGCAGCAGGTCATCATCACGCCGCTGTACCGGCTGTACCTGCTCATCCACCTGCCCGGGTTCCTGAGCAGCAGCGGGCTCCTCTACAACTCGTACGCCGGGCTGATCGTCATCAACGTGTCGTTCCAGCTGGGCTTCTGCGTGTTCGTGCTGAGCAACTACATGAAGACCATCCCGAACGAGATCTACGAGGCGGCACTCGTAGACGGCGCGTCGCTGTGGACGCGCTACTGGCGGCTTACCATGCCGCTGAGCCGGCCGGCGTTGGCGGCGCTGGCGACGTTGCTGACCACGTGGATCTACAACGACTTCTTCTGGGCGATCACCCTCGTGTCGACCGGCAGCATCCGCCCGATGACATCTGCCCTCGCGAACCTGCAGGGGCAGTTCGTGTCGAACCAGAACATGATCGCCGCGGCGGCGCTGATGGCAGCCGTGCCGACGCTGGTCATCTACCTGCTGCTGCAGCGCCAGTTCATCGCCGGGCTGTCGTTGGGGGCTACCAAGGGCTAGCTCGCCACTCGCGTCAGGGGAGGAGCTTGCCGATGCCCCTCAGCACTGGCCCGACGAGAGGCTTGTGCTGCCAGCCGTGGCTGACGACGACATTGCGCCCTTGCTGGATCGCGGCCCTGCCTCGGGCGGCCGGGCCGCGGTTGCCGTGCAGTTGGTCGTCCTCCTCGTTCGCGCGCCGGCGCAGGAACTTGGCGCACTGGAAGCAGACTGCAGCCTCAGGGTGCGACCCGAGCCGGACCAGCCGGCTCTCGGGGAACGGCTTGCCGCAGCACCAGCACTCGGGCTCTGGCGCGTCTTCGTCGATGTCCACGTCCATGC
>JGI24140J50213_10000025_pt1 | contig 56876 bp, 35 predicted proteins | sample BarGraIncu00222A_FD_50213 | JGI IMG/M metagenome (IMG submission 50213)
AAAGTTGCTTTGCCCCATTGTTTTAATGCAAAAGATGCTGTTGATCCTGATGTCAACTATTACCAGGGACCGGGATGGTATCGCAATCAATTAAGTATCAACAATCCATACCCTAATGGAAGAACATTGCTGCATTTCGAAGGTGCAGGTCAGAAAACAAATGTATATGTTTACACAACACTGGTTGGCACACATGTAGGTGGTTATGATGAGTTTACAGTAGATATCACAGATGCTGTAAAGGACTTTTCAAAGACAGATGCTTTCACAAAACAGTTTAAAGGAAAAATACCCATTTCTATCCGTTGTGATAATTCGCGTGATGTTGAAAGAATACCCTCAAGCCTCTCCGATTTCAATGTTTACGGTGGAATCTACAGATATCTGAATCTGGAATATGTTCCTTCTTTATCACTGGATAGAATCTATACGAATGCTGAAGTAGATAGTCTAGGGAAAACAGGCAAGCTGAATATTTCTGCTTTAGTAAACAGCAAAACTGATATTAAAAGTGGCTCTCTTGAAATTGAGATTTTAGATCCACAAGGTAAATCTGTTAACAAGACAACTAAAAATATTTCTTCAAACCCCCAGACTCAGAGTGTATGGGATATTGAAATTAAAGGTTCACAACGTTGGTCTCCATCACAACCTTTGCTTTATACGTGTAAGGCAACTTTAAAATCTGATGCTGGAGAACAAACTCAGACAGAAAAATTTGGATTCCGTCAATTCGAATTTGTAAAACATGGTCCTTTCAGATTAAACGGACAACGTCTTTTATTGCGTGGTACACATCGTCACGAAGATGAGGCAGGTGTTGCCCAGGCTTTAACGGAAGATATGATGCGAAAAGAGATGATAATGATGAAGGAAATGGGTGTAAACTTTATTCGTCTTGCCCATTATCAACAATCGCGTATCATCTTGAATTTATGTGACAGTCTTGGAATATTGGTTTGGGAAGAGATCCCTTGGTGCAGAGGTGGTCTGGGCGGTGACGTTTACAAAGAACAAGCCCGGCGCATGCTCACCAATATGATAGATCAACACAGAAATCATCCTGCTGTCATTATTTGGGGTTTAGGAAATGAAAATGATTGGCCCAATGACTTTCCTGAATTCAGTGAAGAGAAAATAACAGCCTTTATGAGTGAACTGAATGATCTGGCGCACAAACTTGATGACACACGCAAGACAGCATGCCGCAGATGTGCTTTTTGTAAAGGGGTTGTTGATGTCTATTCACCTTCCATTTGGGCGGGTTGGTATCGTGGACAATACACTGAATATAAAGAAACTACCGAAAAGGAAATAAAATCGGTTGACTATTTCTTACATGCAGAATGGGGTGGTGACAGCCATGCTGGTCGTTATGCTGAAGACCCTGATCGTATAAATCAAATCATTGCCACAGGCACAGGAACGGATGAACGTGCCGGAGATGCTTCTCTTCAGGGAGGCGCTTCACGGGTTTCTAAAGATGGCGACTGGAGCGAATCATATATTTGCAATCTTTTTGATTGGCATCTGAAAGAGCAGGAAACAATGCCTTGGCTTACCGGAGCTGCCTGTTGGATTTTTAAGGATTTCTCCACTCCTATCAGGCCTGAGAATCCTATTCCTTATATGAATCAAAAAGGAGTAGTAGAACGCGATTTAACAAAGAAGGAAGCTTATTATGTTTTCCAATCATATTGGACTGACAAACCAATGGTTCATGTATTTGGACATTCCTGGCCTACCCGTTGGGGAACAGAAGGTGAACAAAAAATGATTAAGGTTTATTCCAATTGCCCGGAAGCAGAACTCTTCCTGAATGGGAAAAGCTATGGAATCAAGAAAAGGAACAGTCAGGATTTCCCTGCTGCCGGTTTACGTTGGGGTTTGAAGTTTAACAAGGGTCAAAACATTGTAAAAGTAGTTGCACATAAAGGAAAAGAAGTTATTACAGATCAGATTGCTTTCGACTATCAAACTGAGAAATGGGAAGCGCCTGCCAAAATAATACTTGAGAAAGTGAAACAGGAAGGTGACATTGCAACTATTCAGGCTCAATTGGTTGATGCTAAAGGCATCAAGTGTCTGGATGCCATAAACTATGTTGAGTTTTCACTCATTGGCGATGGTCAGTTACTGGATGATCTTGGCACTTCAGGTGGTTCGAGAAAAGTACAGTCTTACAATGGACGGGCAACAATTCAAATAAAAATGAACAAGGGCCTTAATGTCGCCGGCGTTAAATCAACAGGTCTTAAAACAGTATTCTTAGACCTGAAAAACAAATAAAATAATCAATATTTACTATGAATTTAAGAAATGCTTTAATTGCCGTATTTGGTTTTGTTTTGGTTGTGGGGTTTTCGGGTTTTCTAAAACCAATGTGGCAATCTAAATTTGTACAGGAATCAAATGGAAAATTATCTTATACCCCTGATGAAAAGGGAAATACAATACCAGATTTCAGTCGGGTCGGATATCATCAGGGTGACAAAGAGATTCCTGATATCGCTGTAATCAAGACTATTTCTGCATCTCCGGATGGTGAGAGCCAGACTATTATTCAAAAGGCTATCGATGAAGTTTCTGCAATGCCTGCAAATAGTCAAGGTGTCAGAGGTGCCATTTTGCTTACAAAGGGAACCTATAAAGTACCCGGGGTCTTGAATATAAACAAAGGCGGAATCGTTCTTCGTGGAGAAGGCAGTGATAAAAAAGGAACTGTAATTATAGCTACCGGTGCAGGACAGAGAAATCTGCTGAATATTACCGGCAAAGGGAAAAGGGTTGAAATCACAGGTACAAGAACGCCCATTACCGATGCTTATGTGCCGGTAGGAACGTTTTCATTTACGATTGAAAATGCAAGCAAATTTAAAGTCGGTGACCAGATCGTGATATTCCGTCCGGGTACTGATGTTTGGATCCATGATATCAAAATGGATCAGATTGTAGTTCGTCCAAATTCAACCGGGACCAAACAATGGGAAGCCAAAGGATATGATCTTCAATACGAACGTACCATTACTAAAATTGAAGGAAACAAAATCTATCTGGACATTCCTGTTGTGATGGCAATGGAAAGCAGGTATGGTGGCGGCGCTATCTATAAGTATACTTTTGATGCAAGAATAAAAGAAGTCGGAGTTGAAAACATTCTGTTTAAGTCTGATTATGCTTCTGAAACCGATGAAGAACATGGTTGGGAAGCCGTTGACTTTGATAATGCAGAAAACTGTTGGGCACGTAATATTACGGCTCAATATTTTGGATACAGTTGTGTTTTTGTTGGAAATGGTGGCAAGAATATCACCATAACCGATTCAAAATGCATGGAGGCTAAATCACAAATCACGGGAGGTCGTCGTTATTCTTTTAATATTAACGGACAGATGATTTTGGTTAAAAACTGCATCTCCCAGGATGCCAGGCACGACTTTGTAACCGGGGCAAGAGTTTGTGGTCCGAATGTCTTTTTTAACTGCAAGGCAAGTATCACACATGCAGATATCGGACCCCACCATCGTTGGGCTACAGGGACACTGTTTGACAATATCACTACCGATGGTCAGATTAATGTTCAGGACAGGGGTTACATGGGTTCAGGCCATGGATGGTCGGGTGCAAATCAGGTACTCTGGAATTGTAAAGTTAAATCTGCCACTATTCAGAAACCATGGGCTTCTGCTACAAATTGGTGCATTGGACTGCAAGGAGCAAAGGCAGCAGGAAGTTTTCCGGGTCGTCTGGATGGAGAATGGGAAGGTCAAAACAAAACTGATCTCGAACCCTCTTCATTGTATCTTGCACAGCTAAAAGCCAGGAAATAATATCAGTATATTTGTTATCCCCGGAAACTTTAAAAGCTAAAAACCAATTACAATGAAATTATTTAAAGCGATTGTTGTATTATTTTTCATCATATCTTTTTTTTATTCTTCCGCACAGGTTGCAAAACCTAATGGAAATATTGAAAAAGAAATGATTAAAGTATTGAAGACTGAAGTTTTGGTTAGGGCTGAACTTGCTTTGAAGCAGGAGCCACAAACAGTCACCAAGTCAGTTTGTACACGAAGTGCCGGTGGTAAACATGATTTCTACTCTGAAGGTGATTATTGGTGGCCCGATCCAAAGAATCCTGACGGACCATTTATTCAACGTGATGGCATGTCAAATCCTGAAAACTTTGTAGCGCATCGTTTATCCGTGATCCGGTTTAGTCAGATTATGGGTTCTCTGGCATCAGCATATAAAATCACAGGTGATGAGAAATATGTAAAAGCAGCTTTAAAACATTTAAATGCCTGGTTTGTAGATACCACCACAAGAATGAATCCTTCGCTGCTTTACGCCCAGGCGATAAAAGGGAAGTTTACAGGCAGAGGCACCGGTATTATTGATGGCATTCAGCTCATGGAAGTTGCCCAGGGAATCAGGGTAATGGAAAAGGCCAAATGTTTTGATCCAAAACAACAAGCAGCCATAAAGTTATGGTTCTCTGACTTTCTGAAATGGTTGACCACCCATCAATATGGAAAAGATGAAATGAATGCAACGAATAACCATGGCACTTGCTGGGCTATGCAGGTAGCAGCGTTTTCGAGGCTCACCAATAACAAGGAACTGCTGGACTTTTGCCGTACCCGTTATAAGGAGGTTTTCCTTCCAAATCAGATGGCCAATGATGGAAGTTTCCCGCAGGAACTCAAACGCACTAAGCCATATGGATATTCTATCTTTAACCTTGACGCCATGACCATGCTCTGTCAGATTCTTTCAGACAAAGATCATGACCTCTGGAATTATAAAACCACCGATGGAAAATGTATTCAAAACGGCATTCAATACCTCTATCCTTTTTTAGCCGATAAAAGCAAATGGCCTTTAAAACCGGATGTCATGTATTGGGAATGCTGGCCAGTGGCACAACCATCACTTGTGTTTGGAGCCAATGCGTTCCAGAATACAAAATGGTTTGACACCTGGAAATCTCTGGATCATTTTCCAAAGATTGAAGAGGTCATCAGAAATCTGCCAGTTCGGAATCCTATAATCTGGTTCGAATAAACAAATTATTATATTGATAACACCCTACAAATCAAAACTAATCAAATATTACGATGAAACTTCTCAAACACTTTCGCATTGTTTTTCTTGCACTTGCTTTATTATGTGTTGCAGCAACCAGCGATAAAGTCACCAATGTATTGATTGTTGGCGATTCAATTTCTATTGGCTACTTTCCATTGGTTCAGAAAGCTTTGGCGCCCGGGATCATCCTGGAACACAACGATGGAAACGGTGGTTCAACTGAACGGGGTGTAACAAGTATTGAGAAATGGTTAGGCAATAAACAATGGGATGTGATCCTTTTCAACTTTGGTTTACACGACATGGTATATAAAGATTCTCTGAATAAATATGATGTTGTCAATGGTAAACTTGCCGTACCGCTTGATGTTTACAGGAAAAATCTTGAGATCATTGTCGCTAAACTCAGAGAAACAACAGCAAAACTCATTTTTATCAACACCACTGTAGTGCCTGAGAATTCTGTAGGCAGAAAAGTTGAAGACCCTGCCAAATATAACGCAGTCGCATTGGAAGTCATGAAGAAAAATGGCATACAGGTGCTGGATTTATACACTGCCTCGCAGACCATTCATCCTGCAAACTCAAAACCCGGCAATGTACATTATACAGATAAAGGATATGAACTACTTGCAGATTTAGTCATCAAGGCCATTAAATCAGTTCTTTAAAAAGATTAAAACAGATAATGAAGAAAACACTCATCATAACAGGACTGTTACTTATGATTTTTTCATTTGTCCGGGCACAAAAGGGTGATGAAGATGCTTTAATGTTGAACAATGTCAAGCAACGCGATCAAAAAGCAATAGATGAAGCCGTAAATGGCTGGTGGACTGCATCAATGAAAACCCATGAGTCAAGGGTCGCCTGGTGGCGTGAAGCCCGATTTGGCATGTTCGTCCATTGGGGCGTCTATTCATTGCCCGGTGGAGAATGGAAAGGAAAGAAAGTAAGCGGCTATGCCGAACATCTGATGCGCAAGGAAAAAATTCCACGTGCTGAATATCTGGAGTTGGCACATCAGTTTAATCCTGTAAAGTTTAATGCGGACGAATGGATTTCGAATGCAAAGAAAGCCGGGATGCGTTACTTTATCATCACGGCAAAACACCACGACGGATTTGCCATGTTCGACTCCAAAGCATCTGATTACAACATCGTAAAACAGACCCCTTTTAAACGTGACCCGATGGCAGAGCTTTCGGTTGCCTGCAAAAAATATGGAATCAAGTTCGGCTTCTATTATTCACATGCATTCGATTGGGAAGACCCAAATGCTCCTGGAAATGACTGGGACTATAATAATCCCGGTGGTGATTCATTGTTACACGGTGGAACTAATTGGTTTGATGTTCACCCCGAACTGCTACCAAAAGTTGTAAAGTATATCAACGAAAAAGCCATTCCACAGATTAAAGAACTGTTGACCAAATATCATCCCGATATACTTTGGTTTGACACCCCTCAAAAAATACCTCTTTCAGAAAACATCCGGATCCTGAAAGCCATCCGTGAAACAGATCCCAATGTTGTGGTCAATGGCAGACTCGCACGGAGTTCAAACTTCATGTTTGGCGATTATCAGAACACTTCCGACAGACCTGCCGAATTTTTTCCGGTGAAAGGTGACTGGGAAGGCATCCCCACAACAAATGAATCGTATGGTTATTCTAAGTTTGATTTAAGCCATAAACCGGTCAGTTATTTTATCCAGTTACTCGCAAAAGCTGCTTCCCGTGGTGGAAACATACTGATGAATATTGGCCCGATGGGTGATGGCGAAATGGCTCCAAAGGATCTTGAAATCCTGAAAGGAATTGGCGTTTGGATGGACAAGAACAATGAAAGTATCTATGGAACAACCCGTTCACCTCTTGCAATCCAAAACTGGGGAGTGAGCACGCTGAAAGATAAAAAGGTTTATCTCCATGTCTTTAACTTTCCAGAGAATGGAAATCTTGTTATCGGTGGCTTGAAAAGCAATGTCAAAAATGCTTACCTGTTGGCTGATCCATCAAAGAAGTCTTTAAAATTCAACAGAATAAATCCGCTTGATGTAAGTTTAACATTGCCATCTACAGCTAAAGATGTCGTAAATACAGTTGTAGTCCTTGAAACAGAAGGCAAAATCGTTACCGATACCGCAAGACTGTTATCCCCTTCAATCTCAAACACCCTATTGGCCTTTGATGCCCAACTTCAAGGTAAAGGCTTTAAATTTGGCGATGGCAAGACTGACAGATATTATGTTGATGGCTGGAAACAAAAGGAACAGACAATCGGATGGCAGGTCAGACTTAATGCACCGGTAGTTTATAAAGTAACCGTTAAATACGTAGGCTCAACCGATAGCGAAGGTTCTTTTAAGCTCATGGCTGACTCAAAAACAGTGAAAGAAGATAAAATCGTTGCATTGAAAAAAGGCAGTCAGGTGGTTTCTGTTGACTTAGGAACTATCTCATTATCTGAAGGAGTGCATGATCTGAAGCTGGTTCCAGTTGAAATCAATAAAGCTGAATTAATGAAATTGCTTGAAATACAGTTAACGCCTGTAAAACAATAATACCATGATAAAGAAAATCTTACCTGTATTCCTGATTGTTGTTGCTGCACAATTCTCATCATCAGCACAGAATCTGAAAAGCATATTCACAGATGCAGAGAAGCAAACAACCGTATTGCTGAATGAAGTTCAGAATACGAAAACAGCCTTTACAACAGATCCACAAAATAAAAAGAAGGCAGAGATTGTATCTCCCAGAACACTAACGCCCGATGGAAAGCTTTCAATGGTTGCATCCAAAGACTGGACCAGTGGTTTTTTCCCCGGTGAATTGTGGTTCCTATATGAATTTACGGGTAAAAAAGAGTGGAAAGATCAGGCACAATCGTTTACAGCCAAAATTGAAAACGAGAAAATGAATGGAACCTCTCACGATATAGGATTTAAAGTCTATTGCAGCTTTGGAAATGGCTATCGGTTAACCAAAGATCCTGCCTATCGTGACGTAATCATTCAATCTGCAAAAACACTTTCCAAAAGATTCAACCCAAAAATTGGTTGCATCCGTTCATGGGATCACAGTTCTGAAAAATGGGCTTACCCTGTAATCATTGATAACATGATGAATCTGGAATTGCTTTTCGAAGCAACACGTTTCTCAGGAGATTCCTCATTTTATAAAATCGCTTTCAGTCATGCCATGACTACCATGAAAAATCATTTCAGAAGCGATTATAGCTCTTATCATGTTGTCGATTACGACACCCTCACCGGGAAAGTAATCAAGAAGACTACTCATCAGGGATTCAGCAATGAATCTGCATGGGCACGTGGTCAGGCCTGGGCACTTTATGGCTTTACAATGTGTTATCGCGAAACAAAAAACAAAGCCTTCCTGAATCAAGCCGAAAATGTTGCAAACTTTATACTCAAGAATCCTACGCTGCCAAAAGATCTTGTACCTTATTGGGATTTCAATGCTCCGGGTATTCCAAATGAGCCTCGTGATGCATCAGCAGCTTCAGTAATGGCTTCGGCTTTCTATGAGTTGAGTCTCTATTCGTCACAGGGAAAATATTATCGTACTGTCGCAGATAAAATTATGGCCAGCCTGTCATCCGGATACCGTTCAGCAATCGGAGAAAACAAAGGATTTTTGCTGATTCACAGTACCGGTTCAAAACCCATGAACAGTGAGGTCGATGTTCCATTGAACTATGCCGATTATTACTATCTCGAAGCGCTTCTCAGGTCAAAGAAACTGGATGAGAAGAAACCATTATTCTAAAACGCATATTAACTATCAAACAACCAAATAAATGAAAAAGATTATTTTACTTTTTATCGGAATTGTTTTCTCCTTTCAGATGCTATCTGCCCAGAAGACACTTACCCAGGACGAACGCTTACAATGGTGGAGAGAAGCCCGTTTTGGAATGTTTATTCATTGGGGAGTATATTCAGTTCCCGGTGGTGTTTATAAAGGCCACGAACAATTACACGGTGGTGCCGAATGGATCATGAACCGTTCAAAAATTCCTGTTGGAGAATACCAGCAATATGCCAAGGAATTCAACCCTGTAAAATTCAATGCAGAGGAGTGGGTTAAGATGGCAAAAGACGCCGGAATGAAATATATTGTCATCACAGCAAAACATCATGATGGATTTGCAATGTTCAAAACCGCAGCCAGTAAATGGAACATCGTAGATGCTACTCCATATGGCAAAGACGTATTGAAAGATCTTGCTGCAGCATGTAAGAAGAATGGCATCCGTTTGGGATTCTATTATTCACAGGCTCAGGACTGGAATAATCCGGGAGGTGCAGCATCCCGTAAAGTTGCTTCAGAGGGTTGGTTAAATCCTGATTCCGCTAAAATAGATGCTTATACAAAGGCAAACAGCGGCCATTGGGATCCGGCACAGACAACTTCAACTTTTGCTGAATACATTGATCGTGTAGCCGTTCCACAGGTTAAAGAGCTGCTAACCAATTATGGCGATGTATCAGTTCTTTGGTGGGATACCCCAACAAATATGACCGATGAAGCTGCAACAAAACTACAGGCTTTATTGAAACTACAACCAGGCATCATTACCAACGATCGATTAAAACGTCCTAACTTCCCCGGTGACACAAAGACACCTGAACAGAAGATTCCAAGCCAGAGTGAACTGGATGGCGCAAATTGGGAAACCTGTATGACAATGAATGGATCCTGGGGATTCAAGAGCTTTGATCACAACTGGAAAAGCAACGAGACACTGCTCCACAATCTGATTGATATCGCTTCCAAGGGTGGAAACTATCTGCTGAATATCGGACCTAAATCTGATGGAACATTTCCACAGGAAAGTATCGACAGACTAAAATTTGTTGGAACATGGATGAAGGTAAACGGCGAAGCGATTTATGCTTCAAAACCAAGTCCATTGGCTCCTTTGGCCTGGGGTCGTTGCACTAAAAAAGAAACGAAAGATGGCACAACACTTTATTTGACTGTTTTCAACTGGCCTACAGATGGAAAATTGGTTGTACCGGGTTTGAAAAATGCAGTTGTTTCTTCGACGTTGCTCGCCAATGGTACAAAATTGAAATCTTCAGCATCTGCTGATGGTTTGACAATCGATGTCCCTGCCACAGCGCCTGATGCAATTGCAAGTGTCATCAAAGTCGAAGTAAAGGGAAAAGTTGAAGCCAACGCCACAGCAGCACCCAAAAAGGAAATGAAATCAGGAGCGATCGATTAAAGGTTTAAGTCGAGTTGTTTCCAATTTGTTTTTATGTCACCCCTACGGGGCTAAGTTATATATTTTGATCCAGTTGTTACAATCATGACATCCCTACGGGATTGAAGAAAAGCCCCGAAGGGGCGTCATGATTGTAACAATCGGCATATTGAAAAGCCCCGTTGAGATGTTATGATTTTATTTAACGATATGTGGAAAAGCCCCGGAGAGGCGTCATGATTGTAACAATCGGCATCTACAATTCTTAGCCCCGTAGGGGTGACATGATAAACTTTTCTCACAAAGCAACTGATTACTGATGTTATGATTTTATTTAACGATATGTGGAAAAGCCCCGAAGGGGCGTCATGATTGTAACAATCGGCATCTACAATTCTTAGCCCCGTAGGGGTGACATGATAAACTTTTCTCACAAAGCAACTGATTACCAATGAATTTCAAAAACTGAATTGCCTTTGCATATTTCTACTATACTATATTACATGAAACCCTACTTATTTTTCATCTGCCTCATATTTACAGCACTCGGCGCAATGTCAGCATCTGTCCCGACAGCATATGATATTACCAATTATGGTGCAATAGGAGATGGAAAAACCCTCAACACAGAAGCCATCCAAAAAACCATTGACGCCTGCAGTCAAAAAGGTGGTGGTACCGTCATCATTCCCGAAGGAACATGGGTCAGTGGAACCATCCTATTAAAAAACAACGTCACCCTCAACCTGAATGCAAAGGCAATCCTGCTTGGAAGCACAAATATTTCAGACTATAAAATTGTTGACGGATTTAAAGATGGTCGCGGATCCAGCATGGGCTATTGCTTCATTGGAGCTGTAGATATTCAGCATGCTGGAATCACAGGAACCGGCAAAATAGACGGCAACGGAAAGTTGCTATTAGAAAAAAACGGTCACAGCAAACGACCTTTTCTCGTGAGATTTGTACGTTGTTCCAACATCAATGTTACAGATATTCACATGCAAGGCCCGGCAGCATGGACCATGCATCTTTTTGAATGCAACAACGCCAGGGCAGAAAACATCACCATAAAAAGCCGCGGATTGAGCAATAACGATGGCATCGACATAGATTGTTGCGACGGCATTATCATTAAAAACTGCGACATAGACAGTGGCGACGATGCCATTTGTTTTAAAACAACAGGACCAAAGCCCTGCAAAAACATTGAAGTTTCCGGTTGTAAACTCAACACCAACCAGGGAGCTTTCAAAATAGGCACTGAAACCTTCGGTGATTTTGAAAACATCAACATTCACAATTGTAAAGTCGACAGCACTAAGGGAATCAAATTGTATTCCGTCGATGGGGCTCACCTTAAAAATCTGACCATCTCAGATATCGACATTAAAAAGACAACGGTCGCAGTCATGATCAGACTTGGCTCCAGATTAAAGACCTTCAGAGAAGGGGACATTAAAAAGCCAACCGGCACCCTTGAAAATGTAAACCTGAAAAAAATCACTGTAGAAAACGCTTCACAGATAGCCCTCCTCATAAGCGGGACCCCCGTTAACAATATTAAAAATGTTACTATTTCAGACATAACCGTTCATCTGGCAGGAGGTGGAAAAGCAGAAGATGCCAATACCGTCCTCGCCGAAAATGAAGCCGATTATCCCGAAGTCACCATGTTTGGTAAGATCATGCCTGCTTATGGCATCTACATCCGCCATGCCAATGAAATCAAACTCGAACACATCAATCTGATGACTCTCAAACCTGATGGACGTCCTGCAGTTATAGGCACCAATTTATCCAACACGATATTTTCAGACATAAAACTACCCGTTCAGCCTAACAATGAACCTGCTATAAAGCTGGAAAACTGCAAATATCTAACGATGAGCAGCATATCGCTTCCTGAAAAGCCTGAAACACTTGTTCAGATCGAGGGACCAATAAGCGAAAACATATCCGTACAAGCCAATTTCGAACAGATCAAATCTGGTACAGAAGTGGCAAAAAAACAAATTCATATCATCAAAACCAACTTATGATTTTCTTAATTTCAAATAATAACTGACAATGAAAAAAATACTCCTGTTTTTATTAATCCTCATCTGCCTGATCCCGTCACTTTTTGCACAAAAGAGCATCACTCAGGACGAACGCATGCAATGGTGGCGTGATGCCCGTTTTGGCATGTTCATCCATTGGGGACTCTATTGCATCCCTGCCGGTGAATGGAAAGGAAAAGAGATCCCAGGCATTGGCGAGTGGATCATGAAACGGGCACTGATTCCAGTTGCTGAATATCGTGAACTTGCCAAACAGTTTAACCCAACGAAATTCAATGCACATGACTTCGTCATGACAGCAAAGAATGCAGGGATGAAATACCTCACAATCACTGCAAAACATCATGAAGGATTTGCGATGTTCAAATCTAATGCTTCTAAATACAATATTGTTGATGCCACACCATATGGCAAAGATGTCATCAAGGCACTGTCTGAAGAGTGTCAGAAACAGGGCATCAAAATGTGTTTCTACTATTCACAGTCACGCGACTGGAACGAACCCAACGGCCTGGATAATGACTGGGATTTCCCTGCAACCCGTGATTTTCAAAAATATCTGGACGAGAAAGTCAAACCCCAACTCACAGAGCTGCTGACCAATTACGGTCCAATAGGCCTGATCTGGTTTGATACTCCTATGACCATTAACAAGGAACAGGCGCAGTCGTTAAAAGATCTGGTTCGCAAGCTACAACCCGAATGCATCATCAGTGGTCGTATCGGAGGTGGAATCGAACCCGATTATGCTTCGACCGGAGACAATGCAGTTCCTGCAACCATCATTCCCGGTGACTGGGAAACCCCGGCAACCCTCAACGACACATGGGGATTCAAGAAAAACGATACCAAATGGAAATCGGCTGAAGACCTTACAAGATTATTATTCGATATTGCCAGTAAGGGCGGAAACTACCTGCTCAATGTTGGCCCCACTTCCGAAGGCCTGATCCCCGAGGCTTCTGTTAAAATCCTGGCCCAGGTTGGCGATTGGATGAAAGTGAACTCAGAATGTATCTATGGTTCAAAAGCAAGTCCCTTCACGGTTGAATTTCCCTGGGGGAACATCACCCGCAAGCCAGGCAAACTTTACCTTGGCATCTTCGACTGGCCCAAAAACGGATTGGAGATCGAAGGACTGAAAACCAAAATCAAGAAAGTTTACCTCCTTGCCGATAAATCAAAAAAGGCTATTCCTTTCAAGGAAACCTATGACAAGAACTTTGATCACCATCGTTTAAAAATCGGCCTCCCATCGGTAGCTCCCGATAAGGTACTCTCTGTCGTGGCTGTAGAAATCGAAGGAGAACCTCAGGTTGAAGAATCGATCTGTCAATTAAATGATGGAACTGTCTATCTGCCTGGCGTTTTAGCAAAATCTATGAAGGGTGATAAAGCTGTTAAACTGAATTTTTCTTCACGTGGTGGTGGAGCCGATAACTGGACCGACCCAGCAACAACCCTCACATGGGAATTCAAAGTTGAAAAACCTGGAGTTTATAAAACAGACATTGTAACATCAGAAAAAGGTTCTGCCGAAAGCCCCACCTGGCAGGGAGATCACCTTGTAAAAGTAACCTCCAATGGCCAGGAATTTCAAACCAAAATTGTAGCCGACCGCAAGGAATACAATAAACGCAGCCATTATTGGAGCAAGATTTTTACTAATGGAAAAACAATTAAATTTGACAAGCCCGGAACGTATACCCTAACCCTTGCCCCTGTTCAATTCTCAGAGGGCAAAATCGGATTTACATTCAGGGAAATTTATCTGGTACCTCAAAAATAATTTGGTTCCGGAGGTAAGGATTGTAGTAAAGAACAATCAAATTATGTCCCCCCTACAGGGCTTATCCATTTGGTTTGCTGATTATTACAATCATGACGTGCCTATGGCACTTTTCTTCAGTCCCGGAGGGACGTCATGATTGTAACAACCAAGATTTTAAACTTTTAGCCCTGTAGGGGCGACATAATAATAAAGTAATTCAACAAAAATTAATGATAACATTACATTTATTTCAACCTGTTAATAAAAATCACGAGAAAAAACTTTGACTATTCTTTGAAAAGGAAAATGATATGAAAACTTGAAAAATAATTGATGAATACTTGAAGAATGGTTAATGGATACCCTAAGAGTATCCATTAAGTATCCTTCAAGTATCCATAAAGTATCCTTTAAGTATCCTTCAACAAAGAATATTAGAAGAGATTTATCAGGTTTTCAAAATGAAATTTGAACTATTTTATAAAATTCTAAAAGTAAAAGCACAAAATAATTAACGCAAAAACAATACCAAATGTTACGATTTAACAAAAACATCTTAATTCTCGTCCTTGTTTTGGTTTCCTTGTCGGCAAGTTCATTTGCGCAGGTGAAAACAAAATACACCCCTTACGGAACGAATCCGATGTATAAGAAAGGGTGGATCGATTTCAACAAAAACGGCAAAATGGATCCTTTTGAGAATCCGGCCCTGGATGTAGAACTCAGGATCACTGACCTGCTCAGCCAGATGACGGTTGATGAAAAAACGGCTCAGTGTGCAACACTTTATGGTTTTCCAAATGTTTTAAAAGATTCGGTCCCAACTCCGGAATGGAAAACCAAAAGTTGGAAAGACGGTATTGCCAACATCGACGAACACACAAACGGCGTCAGACGTCCGTTTAGTAAGTCATGGCCTCCGTCGTTGCATGCCAAAAACATCAACGAGGTTCAAAAATGGTTTATCGAAGAGACCCGCATGGGAATCCCTGTTGATTTCACCAACGAAGGAATTTACGGAGCCTGCTTTCCCGGTGCTGCACTTTTCCCTGCTCAGATTGGTGTCGGTTCGACATGGGACAAAGATTTAGTCTCTCAGATCGGCGCTATCACAGCCATCCAGAATCGTGCAGTAGGATTTACCAATGTCTACTCTCCAATTCTCGATGTTGCACGTGATCCAAGATGGGGCCGTGCAGTCGAGAGCTATGGCGAAGATCCTTACTTTGTTTCACAAATGGGATTGCGTCAGGTTATTGCTATTCAGGACCATACAGTTGTTTCTACTCCAAAACATTTTGCAGCCTATAGTATTCCAATTGGCGGACGTGATGGTGAAACCCGTACAGCTCCTCAGATTTCAGAACGCGATATGCATGAATTGCTGCTCCAACCTTTCAGGGTGGCTTTCCAGGATGGACATGCACTGGGAACAATGTGCTCATACAACGATTATGACGGCGTACCGGTCACCGGGTCAGATTATTTCCTAACCACGCTCCTGCGTCAAACATATGGTTTTAAAGGTTATGTGGTTTCGGACAGCGAAGCAGTTGAATTTATCTGGTACAAACATCATGTGGCTCCTGACATGAAAGATGCTGTGAAACAAGCGATTGAAGCAGGGATGAATGTAAGGACTACTTTCAAAGATCCTGAAACGTTTATAAAACCTTTGCGCGACCTGGTTAATGAAGGCTCTATATCGATGGCAACGCTGGATAGCAGGGTGCGTGATGTACTGCGTGTTAAATTTTGGGAAGGGATGTTCGATAAACCGTATATCGAAAACCCAGATGAAGCTGAAAAGACATTCATGAACCCGGAATTTGATAAGGTCTCTAAGAAAGCATCTTACGAATGCATGATCCTGTTGAAGAATCAGGATCATTTCCTCCCATTGGAAAAGGCTAAGATTAAAAATATTTTGATTGCTGGTCCTAATGCTACCGATGTCTCATTGTCGCTTTCGCGTTATGGTCCGAAAAACATTAAAGTTGTATCAGTAGTTGATGCTTTCAAAGCAAAACTTGGTGCTGATGTGAACGTCTTGTATGCCAAGGGTTGCAATATTGTTGACAAAAATTGGCCTGAGAGCGAAATTCTGCCTTCCGCCCCTACTGCAGATGAGATGGCAGCAATCACAGATGCTGTGGATAAAGCTAAGAAATCAGACGTTGCCATTTTGGTATTGGGCGAAGACAACAATGTCGTTGGTGAATCAAAGTCAAAAACGATGCTTGATCTTACAGGATATCAGCAACTGTTGCTACAAAAAGTTCAGGAAACAGGAACTCCTGTTGTTTTGGTTATGATGAATGGTCGCGCAATGACCATTAACTGGGCCAATAAAAACTGCAAATCGATTATTGAAGCATGGTTCCCCGGCAAGTATGGCAGCGAAGCTATCGCCGATATCGTCTTTGGAGATTACAACCCCGGTGGAAAATTGTCGGTTACATTTCCAAAATCAGTTGGCCAGATTCCATTGTGTTTCCCGTCAAAACCAAACGCTCAGGCCCCTGCCAAGACTACTGTTAATGGACCACTCTATCCCTTTGGATTTGGACTCAGCTTTACAACATTTGAATATGCCAATCTGAAAATCACTCCTGAAAAACAGATGGCAGCTGGGATTATAAAGGTTTCTGTTGATGTAAAAAACACAGGCAAGATGGCTGGAGATGAAGTAGTTCAGTTGTATCTCAACGATGAAGTCAGTTCGGTGATCAGTTGGGTGAAAGAATTGCGTGGTTTCGAACGCGTCAATCTTGCACCGGGAGAAACGAAGACAGTTGTGTTTACACTGACTCCAAAGGAACTTGAAATGCTTGATCGCAACATGAAATGGATTGTTGAACCGGGTTGGTTCAATGTGATGGTTGGAAGTTCATCTGAAGACATTCGTCAACAGGGTCGTTTCGAAATCACTACAACTGACATGACCACCAAACCTTTTGTTTCTCAAAAAGCAAGTAGGGCAACGATGGTTACGCCCTAGTGTTTTGTTAAACTTTTAAGAAACTGTTTAAAATTGCCCGTAGGGCATAAATATCAATAGAAACATTCACATAATCAATCTTTTCCCCGTAGGGGATAAACCCTAAAAGTGAATGCCCTACGGGCAAAATGAGAGAGGAAATTGCTATTCTATTGATATTAATGCCCTACGGGCAAAAGAACGAACGAATTTTAAACAGTTTCTGATAATGAAAATATTATTCAGTATGAAAAAGGATCTGTATTTCAAAAGGATTTTCATCAGTGTGATTTTCATGTTTGGGCTCTTTATTGGTGCATCAACTGTAAAAGCACAGGTGGTTGAAACACCAAAACCTGTCGTGAGTGCAGACTCAGCAGCTAAGGTTGTCAAGCCTAAACGTGGAACTTCACAGGGTTTGCCCGATGCCTGGTTGAGTTATACTCCCGGAAAACCGGTTAAGTATTGGTCGGTAGCCACTGCAGAAAGCGTGATGGCCCGTTTTCCGGATTATCGACAGGCATATTGGAAGGATTGGTCGTATGTTCATGGCTACATGTTTTATGGATTTGAGATGTTGTACAGATCTACCGGCGACAAGAAATATCTCGATTATATTCAAAAATACATCGACAATTTTGTTGACGGGCAAGGCAATTATCATGGTGATAAGCTGACCAACCTCGACAACATGATGACTGGCAGCAGCATCGTGGATCTTTACGGATACACGCACGATGAGCGTTACAAGAAAGCCGCCGAACAATTCAGAAAAGCTTTCGACACCTATCCAAGGAGTGCCGATGGCCAGTTCTGGCATGGCAACACATCACCCAACATGTGGATTGATGGCGTCTTTATGGGACAGATGTTTTTGATCCGCTATGGAAAGATCATTGGAGACACCAAATATTGCAATGACGAGGCTGCAAAACAGATCACTGTCTGTGCCAAACACTTGCTGAAAGGAAACACCGGATTGTATCTTCATGCCTGGACAGAAAAACCTGAAAAGGCTGTCTGGGCTGATCCAAAGACAGGTCTTTCTCCCGAAGTATGGAGCGAAGGGATGGGTTGGTTTGCTTTGGTTACGGCGGAATTGCTTGCTGAGCTGCCTAAAGATCATCCAAAATATATAGAAGTTCTGGATATTTATAAAAGATTGGCAGCAGGTTTGAAAAAGACACAAGATCCCAAAACCGGCGGTTGGTTTATGATTGTCGATAAAGGCGATCAACCCGATAACTGGATCGATCCCTCGGGAACAGGAATGTTTGTCTATTATATTCAGCGCGGAATCGACCTTGGGCTGCTCAAAAAGAGTGAATATGGACCGGTTGTGGCCAATGGTTACAAGAGCCTGATCACCTTTGGCGTTGTAAACGATCATGGCCTTGTCGACGTTGTAGGTGGCGGCGATGGTATCTCGATCAAAAAAGATTACCATACTTACGTGACCTATAAAAGGATGACGAATGCCAAAGAAACGGTTGGCGCTTTCCTTTGGGGAACGGCTATTGTTGAAAAAGCTAAAGCAAGCAAATAATTTTATTATGATAAGAAACTGTTTAAATTTCGTTTATTCTTTTGCCCGTAGGGCATTAATATCAATAGAATTACATTTCGTCTCCTCTTTTTGCCCGTAGGGCATTAACTTTAAATGTTAATCCCCTACGGGGAAAAGATCAATAATTACAAGCTTTCTATTGATATTTATGCCCTACGGGCAATTGTAAACAATTTCTAAATATGACAAACGGCTTTTGAGATTGAATATGATTCATAAAAGCCATTACAATTTAATAATACTATTCTCACCAAATGAAAAAGATCATTCACTATTCACAAGGGTTTTACATTATACTATTCTTGTTCGTTTCAGGATTTTATTCCACTAATGCATATGCTCAATCTAAAGGCGTTAGTCAATGGGTAAGCTTAAACGCCAATGGCAAGCTGACATACAAAACCCTTGAAAAAGGCGATAAAATAATGGATTTTTCATATGCAGGATATATGGGTGGAGGAGTAAAACTTCCTGAGGTTCCTGTGAAAATGACCGTAAGTCCGGGTAGTGGCGATGACGCCAAAGTCATTCAGGATGCCATTGATCAGGTTTCAAAAATGAATCCTGTGGACGGCTTCAGAGGGGCCGTTGTTTTAAAAGCCGGTACTTATAACTGTACGAAAACGCTGGCTATCAATACAAGTGGCGTCGTTTTAAGAGGAAGTGGTTCTGATGAGAAAGGAACCATTATCAACATGACTGGTGAGGCGCATACCGGAGTTACCATTAAAGGTTCAGCTTCATCAAAAGTTATCGGGACTCCGGTTTCCATTACTGACGCTTATGTGCCATCGGGTGCTATGGCTTTCAATGTCAGGAATAGTGCTGCTTTTAAAGTTGGTGATCAAATCAAAATTACGCGTCCGGTTACCGATAAGTGGGTTCATTTCATGGGAATGGATACACTGGTCAGGGATGGAAAAAAAGAAAACTGGGTAGGCAAAGAGACTACCACTGAACGCACTATTGTAAAAATTGAAGGCAACAAATTAACGGTTGATGTTCCTTTGACCGACTCTTTTGATTCCGGATTTTTAGGTCCCGATGGTGCTACAGTGGTTAACATCAAAAATACGGGTGAAATCTCACAGGTAGGTGTTGAAAACCTGCGTATCGTTTCAGCTCCCAAAGTAGCAACGATTACAGAAAGCAACAATAAAGGCATGAATGTCAGCGGAGCAGTTGATGTATGGCTGAAAAATATTGAGATTATCAATACAATCAATAGTGTAGGCATTAATGCCGATAGGGTTACAGCTTTAAATGTAAACGTACAGCATACTGTTGCAACGATCGGTGCAGCCAAACCTGCAGATTTTGTATCAGGTGGACGTCAGATTCTCTTCGACAGGTGCAACATTAAAGGAAATAACCTCTTCTTTTTTGCAACTGCAGCCAGAGTAACCGGACCTACAGTTTTATTAAATTGTGTATTTAATGGTAATGGATGGATCCAGCCTCATCAAAGATGGGCGACCGGATTGTTGGTAGATGGCTGTAAAGTTCCAGAAGGAGGCATCGACTTTATGAATCGCGGAGAAATGGGTTCAGGTCATGGATGGACCATAGGATGGGCTGTAGCCTGGAATTGTAGTGCCAAAAGATTTATCAATCAAAATCCTCCGGGAGCTGTAAACTGGGTCATTGGTTCAAAGGGAACCCGTGAACAACAGGCTGTTCCTTTTCACAAACTCCCATTATTGCCAGATGGAATGTATGATTCACATGGCGCGCCAGTTGCTCCGTTGAGTCTTTATCTTACACAGTTGGCTGAACGGTTAGGCCCGCAGGCCATCACCAATATTGGTTATACAAATTCAATCAAATAAGTTATCAACGATGAAACCTGCTATAAAGATTGCATTATTAGCTGTTGGGATAATTTTCACTATCTCAGCTGCATTCTCTCAACATCATAATTTTGCCTGTGCTGATTATACAGCCGGTAAAGTCATGATCATTGAGAAGGATAGTGTAGTATGGCAGCATGCCGCTCCGAATTCAAACGACTTATGGGTGCTTCCCAACGGTAACCTGCTCTTTACTACCGGAAACGGTGTGTTGGAGATGAACCGGAAAAATGACACCCTCTTTCATTATGAATCAAAGAACGAAATCTATGCCTGCCAGAGACTTAAAAACGGCAATACTTTCATCGGTGAATGCAATAGTGGACGTTTATTGGAGGTCTCTCCAAAAGGAAAAATCATAAAAGAGGTCAGGATACTGCCTGATTCTTTGAAAGATGGAGGCCATGCATATATGCGTAATGCAAGACGGCTGGACAATGGAAACTTCCTTGTGGCACATTATGGACTAAAAGTTGTTCGTGAATATGATCCAACCGGAAAGATTGTCTGGGAAGTAAAATCACCCGGTGGTCCACATTCTGTCGTGCGTCTTCAGAATGGAAACACATTGGTTTCGGAGGCAGATGCTAAAAAAGATCCCCATGTTTATGAATTTGATAAATCAGGTAAAATTGTTTGGGAAATATCAAATGCTGATCTTCCCGACAAACCATTTAAGTTTCTGGGAGGTCTACAACGCCTGCCCAATGGAAATACGGTTATATGTAACTGGTTAGGACATAATCAATTCGGAACCGCCCCACACATTATCGAAGTCACAAAAGACAAAAAAGTGGTCTGGACCTATTCCAATTTTAAAGACATGAAAACAATTTCGACCTTTATGGATATGGATCAAAATGGCTATCAGAATAAATCGATGCCACAACATTAAACAGGTTTCAATGCATACGAATTTAACATAAAGTTTTTCAACTAACGTTCATAAATAATGATGATTAAGAGACTATTCAAACCAATATCACTGGCTTTTCTGATATTGCTTCTATCGGCAAACTTTACAGTTTCAGCTCAACAGAAAAAGAGTGAATCCAAAACCACCAAGGTTCAGTCAAAGACTGCAGATGAACAAACAGTGAGCGATGAACATGCACTTATTGGAGTAACAACAGATGATAAAGCCTCTGCACAACATTCACAACATCCTGATGCGCAGTGGTATCCTGAGGCCGGATTCGGTTTATTTATTCACTGGGGGTTAGCATCCGTAAAAGCGATGAATATCTCCTGGCCTATGATCCCCGGTCGTCCACTGGCGAAGAAACGCATTGACGATCAGGCTGAACGAGACCGCATTATTCGTGAAAGCGATTATAATCTAAATGGAAAACTTCCTGAAATCACACCCAATGAATATTGGTCGGTAGCAAAGGATTTTAATCCACAAAAATATGATCCCGATAAATGGATCAAGGCAGCTAAAGATGCTGGTTTTAAATATGTTGTACTCACCACTCGTCATCATGAAGGATTTGCTTTATGGCCAAGCAATTATGGTGATTTCAGCACCAAGAACTTTATGAATGGCCGCGACCTGTTGAAAGACTATGTTGCAGCCTGTCGCAAGTATGGATTGAAAGTGGGATTTTATTATTCCCCACCCAACTGGTATTTTGATCGCGACTACATGACATTCCTCTATGGAGGTGCTAAGAAACTCAATCCAGAAATTCCTTCACTGGATGCAGATCTAAAACCAAGAAAAACCGAGAAGAGTGCCGCTGAAATTGCCAAACACCAGGCAGAATACGCCGCCATGGTTAAAGGACAGGTTGAAGAGTTGCTGACACGCTATGGCAAAATCGATGTCTTGTGGTTTGATGGCAAACCGCCAATTCCAAATGGAGACAAGTGTATCACATTAGAACGCATTCATCAATTACAACCTGGAATTGTGGTCAATCCACGTCTGTTTGGCAAGGGTGATTTCATCACTTACGAAAGGACACTCGGCACCGATAAAGTAGCAACCGGATGGGCTGAGTTCTGCAACACATGGACAAACAATTGGTCGCATGTCGACATTCCATTCCGTGCGGGAGGTTTTGTTTTAGGCCAGTATGTATCTACCCATGCACTGGGAATCAATTATTTGCTTGGTGTTGGCCCAATGGCAACCGGCGAATTCTGTGATGGCATCTATAAAAACATGTCCATTGTAGCCGGCTGGATGAAGAAAAACGCTGAATCCGTTCAGGGAACCAAGCCACTAAGTAGCGGAGAAGTTGCATCTGTTCCTGGAGCAAAATCTCCAAAGGCAATCTATCTATATGCCATTCCGAAGTTTAAAAATAATGGAAGCTATGATCAGGATCTATTGCCTGCAACGGATGAGACAATTACTATTAAAGGTGTCAAAAAAATGTCAGCGGTTATGTTACTGGCAGATGGATCTCCACTAAAATTTACTCATGCAGATAACACTGTTACTGTCTTTCTCCCTGCTGCTAAAAGAACAAATCTTGTTGATGTTATAAAAATTGAACTTTAAACTGATAAATATCCACTTTTTCTTACATCATCCGGAATCAAAGGATGGCTTAGATATTAATTTTTAAAAACTTACGCATATGAAAAAACATTATTTTCTTCTCAATCTAATTATTGTTTGTCTCCTTTCGATCAACTCTTTCGGAGCATCGGGAGATTATTATGTCCAAAGTCCAAACTCGAATATTAAGTTCAGTGTATTTTTGGTCAAAAATCAACTGAGTTACAATGTGACGCTCAAAGACAAGATGGTAATTGAAACATCGCCTTTTGTCATGACCGTTGAAGATGAAAACATCACTCAGTTGGCCTATATTGGCGACCATGAACTGACCAAAGAAAACGTAAGTTATCCGTGGCTTGGTTTAAATTCTACTGCTATCAATAAGTACAATGGCGCCCGTTTTGCTTTAAGAACCAAAAAAGGAACGGCTTATACATTAGAAGTCAGGGTTTTTAATGATGCCATTGCTTTTCAATTTGAAATTCCCGGGATCCGTTATGCCTTACGCTCACCCGATGAGGCAACAGTCTTTAAAATTCCTCAAGGCAGCACAGTATGGTATCATGATCTGTACATGCATTACGAAGGAGTTCATGTTAAGAGAGTTGTGGATACTATCCCTGCAGGACAATGGGCTGCACCTGTCGTAACGATTAAATTACCTGACGGAATAGGTTATGCCGCAATTACCGAGGCTGACTTAAAGAATTATGAAGGCATGGCTTTGCAGACCGATGGAAAATGTGGTTTTGTAATGAAACTTGCTCACAATCAGCCTGCTTCTTATCCATATGTATTGCGCTACAGCAAAGAAGATGTGGCTAAATTGGCTAAACCTGCTTTTATTGTCGGCACCATTACTACCCCATGGCGAGTGGTGATGGTAGGTTCTGATTTGAATAAACTGGTCAACTGTGATGTCATTCATAATCTGACACCTCCGGTTGATTCAAATATATTTCCACAGGGAAATAAGACTGCCTGGATTAAACCTGGTCGTGCTGTTTGGAAATATCTCGATGGTGGCGGCGATGGCACAGTTGCGAACATGAAGAAATTCTCAAAAGAAGCTTCTGAACTCGGTTTTGAATACAATATCCTCGAAGGATTCTGGAGCAAATGGAGCGATGACTCCATCAAAGACCTGGTCAATTATTCAAAACAAAAGAATGTAGGCATCTTTGTTTGGGTACATTCAAAGAGTCTACGCGATACAGCAGCCCGTCATCAGTTATTCAAAAGGTGTCATGATCTGGGAATTGCCGGTTTCAAAATAGATTTCTTCGACAACGAAGGAAAAGAAACGATTGATCTCTACAATACTATCGCAGAGGAAGCTGCAAATCTGCATCTGTTGCTCATTTTCCATGGCGCCAATAAACCAACCGGCTTAGACCGTACATGGCCAAACATCATGATTTATGAAGGTGTTAAAGGAATGGAGGCAAGTAAACTGGCAGATCGTGCCACCCATGAAACAACTATTCCTTTTACCCGAATGCTGGCAGGTCCTGCAGATTATTCAGTTACCCATTTGGGAGACCGTCGCAAGAATACAACCTGGGCACATCAGATTGCTACGGCGGCTATCTTCAGTGCACCGTTGATCACTTATGCATCAACTCCCGCCAATCTTCTTGCAAATCCTGCAGTCGATATGATCAAAAGTATTCCTGCTGTCTGGGATGAGACCATTGTACTTGCGCCTTCAGAGATAGGTGAACTGGCAATCTATGCGCAACGCAAAGGAACAACATGGTTTTTATCTGTAATCAATGGTGTAGCACCAAAGAGTCTTAAAATACCTCTTTCTTTTTTAAGTGGAGGCACATATCAGGCGATGATTGTAGGTGACGACAAAGCCAATTCAGCAGCCGTTAAAATTGAGAATAAACCTATCAAAAAAAGTGAAATCATCAACCTGGAACTTGGTGTAGGGGGTGGATTCATTGGCAGGTTTACAAAAAAATAAGAAGGTGTTCTTTCATTATTTCGTGTAGAGGATGTCTAAAAAGCCAGTTCTGGTCGTTGAGCGAAGTCGAAACGACATTGATGATCAAGTTAATGTCACTTCGACTTCGCTCAGTGACCATGCTTTTGGAAATCCTCTACGATTGAAGATCAACATAAACCCATTACTGAAAAGCTTAACTACTAATGACCAACAACAAAACATACATTCCCTCTTTAAAATTACGCGTGTTGGTTTTGATTCTTACCATAATGAATCTGATTACTCCATCTGCTTTAAAAGCTCAGCAGATGGTAGTTGAAAGTCTATCCGGTCCGGTTACCCGAAATGAAATAGAAGCTTTCAAAACCTATGTCGCTCAAAAAGTTCAGCTCCCTGAAAAAGGAAGTGGCAACGTCTGGGTCTTCGGTTATGCAGGGAAAGCAATTGAAGCTTGTGGATTAATGTATGAAGCAAGTCATGATATTGCTATTCTCGATCGCATGATCTGGTTCTGCGATGCTGCTTTAGCAGGACGGAATGACTTGGCTCCTGCAAACAAAGGGGGTCAGCTTATTTTATGGACGGGAAAAATTGAACCTGTATGGCCATCAGGGACAACAAAACCTGCCGGTGCTGGAGTTGAACAGGGATCAGTTTTGGCGCATATGGCCTATTGTGCAAAACTCATTCTCCAAAATCCTTCGATCTGGAACAACAATGTATCGACCGGAGACCCCAATGGATTCGGCCTCACTTACAAAGCAAGGGCATTGAAATATATCCGTGAGGGTGATTTTGTAATGGACAACTGGATAATTCCACGCTTTATCAGAACAGATGAAAGCAACCATTACTATTTCCCCGGTGCACCAAATACTTACAAAGCCACTGAACCTGCTCCATGGAATCAGGCCTGGTTGCTGACAGATGGATTTGTCCGCCTGACCGAATGCCATGAGATTTTAAAAGACGATCCTACGCGGGTGGCAAAATATGATGCCGTTGTCATGCCCAACATCCAATGGTTTTTTACAAGTTGTAAACCAAATGTCTCTTCTGCAGGAACAGAATGTAGAACATGGGCTTATGCCTTGCCAAAAGGGATGGAGGACACCAATCACTTTGCCTACGATTGTGAAGGCTTGTGGATTGCATACAATAGTCGACGTTATGGCATTACCTTCAAAGACTTACTTCCTTTTGCCAATACCTATTTCGATGTTGTCATGGGAACTGTCACTAACGGTATTTTTGCTGGCCGGGTCGACGGCTCAACCGGAACCGGTCATGGGGGTGGCGATAACTATGTGCGTGATGAATACATCTACCTTTCTGAATTCCGTCCAGATAAATATCTGATGATGGGAAATGTTGAAATCTCAACCAATAAAATCGCAACATCACTTCCCATTACAGCAAGGTTATTATGGGAAAAAAGTCGACGAAACTTAATTAAACAATAATATATCAACCCTAAATAAAAAATACTTATTATACTCATACAAAAATAAATCTGCCAAATATTACAATTGATTAAAGAATGAAAAAGAATAGTTTTAAAAAAAGAATAGTAGTTTATTATACAATGACACGATTGTTCATTTTGATAGTATTCATCATGAATCTGATTGCATTGAACGGATTGAAAGCACAGTCAATGGAATTAGAAGGGCTAACCGGTCCGGTAACTCAGAATGAAATTGATGCTTTCAAAACTTACATGTTACAAAAAGTACTGCCTCCTGATGTAGGCAGCGGAAATATCTGGGTATATGGGAATTCAGGAAAAGCGATTGAAGCTTGTGGTTTAATGTATGAAACCACCCATGACATTGCAATTCTCGATCGTATGATCTTTTATTGTGATGCAGCACTGGCAGGACGCAATGATCTGGCCTCTGCAGCAAATGGTGGCCAACTGCTCACCTGGACAGATAAAATTGATCCAGTATGGCCTTCAAGCACTGCATACCCTGCAGAAGCTGGTGTTGAACAGGGTGAAATCTTGTCTCATATGGCCTTTTGTTCAAAGCTCATTCTCCAGAATCCGTCCATATGGAACACGACTGTCCCGATAGGTGATCCCAACAGCTTTGGGGCAACCTATAAAGCCCGGGCGTTGAAATATATCCATGAGGGCGATTATGTGATGGACAACTGGATTCTCCCCCGCTTTATCAAAACCAGCGAAAGCAACCATTATTACTTTCCGGGGGCTCCAAATACATACAAAGCTCTTGAACCTGCCCCCTGGAACCAGGCATGGATGCTTACAGATGGATTTGTCCGTTTAACCGAGTGTCACCTGATACTGGGAGACGACGCGACACGGGTTGCAAAATACGATGCCATCGTTCAACCCAATATCGATTGGTTTTTTGCCAATCTCAAAGCTACTACCTCCACATCCGGTACCGCTTGTTATACATGGGCATATGCCTTACCAACCGGCATGGAAGACGCCAACCACTTTGCCTATGACGCTCAGGGGCTGTGGATTGCCTTTCACAGTGGTCGTTATGGTATAAAGTTTTCTGATCTTGTTCCCTTTGCCAATACCTATTTTGATGTCATACTGAGCACTGTAACAGCCGGGATCTATGCCGGACGCGTTGACGGCACCACCGGAACCGGTAATTCAGGAGGCGATAACTATGTAAGGGATGAGTACATTTATCTTACAGAGTTCCGTCCAGAGAAATTTCTAACCGTCGGAAATATAGAAATCACAACCAATAAGATTGCCTCATCGCCACAGATTACAGCACGTCTGCTATGGGAGAAGGCACGTCGCAATGCCGGAGGCCTTGTCAATGCATCAACACTTGTTAGTTTTGATAACAATGGTAAGCTTGTCTATAAAGCCGATCCAAAAGGCAACACTGTTCCAGATTTCAGTGGTGTTGGATACAAAAACGGTGAAGAAAACATTCCCAATAATGTGAAAGTTGTTAAGACTGTTAACCCTGTAGCTGGTGACAATCTGCAGAATATTCAAAGTGCCATCAATGAGGTTGCAGCATTACCCATGGGTGCTGACGGTTTAAGAGGTACGATCCTTTTCAAAAAAGGAGAATATCCCGTCAACGGTAACCTCAGAGTCAGCGCCAGTGGAATAGTGTTAATGGGCGAAGGTTGTGATGCCGGCGGCACAAAATTTATCGAAACCGCTACAACACAAACTGATATGATCCTGATTTCAGGAACTACGGGAGTTACTACAGACGAAACTACTGCAAAAAAAGTCACAGATACTTATGTCCCTTATGGAATCAATAAAGTCAATGTTCAGCCCGGTCATACTTTCCAGGTTGGCGATTGGGTTTACTTCCGGCGCGTACCAAACCAGGCCTGGATCGATTTGCTCAATACCGCCCAGTATGGATGGACTCCATCGGCCTATAAAGTGAATTATGAAAGGAAAATAACGAAGATAGAAGGCAATCTGATTTACTTTGATGCTCCGGTCATGGATTATATCGACCCTCTTTATTCTGAAGGGTATGTCGTGAAGATCAACACAAACAGAATTCAAAACTGCGGAATAGAAAACATCCGGTTTCTGTCAACCTATATAGCTCTTGACGATGAAAACCATGGATGGAATGCTGTGTTTTTCGATAAAATCATGAATGGCTGGGCCAGGAATCTTGAGGTCTATTACTTCGGGTATTCGGCAGTAAACCTTGGTGAACAAGCCAGGTGGGTAACAGTTGATTATTGCAAGATGTTGGATCCTATGTCGCAAACAGTCGGTGGACGAAAGTATTCATTCAACAATGATGGACAACGCAATCTGGTCAGGAATTGTACAACCAGGGGCGGAAGACACGATTATGTTGATGGAAGCTGCACAGCTGGACCGAGTGTATTCTTCAACAATTCAGCAATTCAGGAAAATGCAGATATAGGTCCTCATCATCGTTGGTCTACAGGAATATTGTTTGATAATATTGTCAGTGATGGAAACATCAATATTCAAAATCGTCAGGACTCAGGATCGGGCCATGGCTGGGCTGGTTCACAAACCATGTTCTGGAACTGTGATGTTCCCAATATGATTTTACAGGCTCCACCGGCAGACCACACCAACTGGGCAGTGGGTTGTATTGCCAAGATAACCAATATTGGGGACTGGACGACAGAAAGGCTTGGTATTGTTGAATCGAAAGGCACACATGTTTCCCCTTCAAGTTTGTTTGAAACCCAGATGATCGATCGTTTGGCACCTGTTATCCCCGCAGCGCCTACCTATGCAGATGCTACTATAGCATCAGGTTCTCAGATCAATTTAACATGGTTTGATGAATCTTTTAACGAACAACTCTTCAAGATCGAACGCTCTTCAGACAAAGGTGTGAGTTGGACTACACTCGCAACTACAAATCCGGGTGTCAGAAGTTACAATGATACAGGCATTTCCGACACTACTACCTTCTATTACAGGATAAGTGCCGAAAATGCGAAAGGATCTTCTGATTATTCAAATATCGTCAAAGCCTCCACCCGATTGGATCCCATCCCCTCCCCCTGGTTAAATCAGGATATCGGATCTCCAACCGCAGCAGGAGTTGCAAATTACAACAGTGGGAAATTTTTCGTGAATGGATCAGGTGCTGATATTTATGGCACCACAGATCAGTTCCATTTTGTATATCAACCCCTGAAAGGCAATGGAGAAATCGTAGCCCAGGTCGTAAATATCTCAAACACCAACGTCTGGGCCAAAGCAGGTGTCATGATTCGTGAATCACTCAATAGCAATTCAGCCAATGCATTCATGCTGGTTTCCTCCAGCAGCGGGACAGGTTTACAACAACGTGCAACCACCGGTGGTGCGAGTTCAATGACAAAAGGGGCAGGTGTTTCTCCCTTCTGGGTTAAGCTGGTCAGAAACAATAATATCCTGACCGGTTTTCAGTCTTCAGAAGGTACGATCTGGACAAAAGTCGGTGAGGTTACGATACCCATGGCCGAAGTTGTCTACATTGGGATGGCCGTTTCGAGTCATGTTGCCGGAACAATTTGTCCGGTAAGGTTTGACAAAGTTTCAGTAGTTAAAAACGGAACTGTTGGCATTGATGATTCAAAAGATCAACCGTTGAATAAACTGACAGTTTCGCCCAATCCAATACAACAAAGTGCCAAGGTTTTGTATCATATTTCGAAATCCGGAATGGTTAAACTGGCGCTTTTTGATTTGAAAGGAACAGAAATAAAATCACTGGTGAACAAGACTCTTCAAACCGGCAACTACGAATACCTGCTGGATGTTTCCAATGTCCCCAATGGAACTTATCTGGTGCGTTTAGTTTCAGAAAGTTCGACTGAATCATTTAAAATAATTGTCGTAAAGTAAATGTCAAACTCACTTATAAACACACAAATGAAGACAATAAAGTATTTTAAGCTTTTGGGATTTATTGCACTGATACTTCTAACAGCAACGCATTCTTTTGCTCAGATCACATTACCGCATATTATCGGCAGCAATATGGTGATTCAAGCCAATAAACCCATCAACATCTGGGGTCAGGCCAATGCCGGAGAACAGGTCACTGTGCAATTCATGAATCAGACCAAAAAAACAATTACCGATAATACCGGTCGATGGAAAGTCGTGCTCGATCCGATTAAGGCTACAAGCAAATCTGCAGAAATGACTATCACGGGCAAAAACACCATCAAACTTGAAAATGTTCTCGTCGGAGAAGTCTGGATTTGCTCCGGACAATCAAATATGGAATTCTCACTGGCTAAAGGTCTCAGCTGGAAAACAGGTGTCAATGATTGGGAGAAAGAAGTAGCCGAAGCCAACTATCCTGAACTGAGACTGTTTATGGTGAAAATTAAAAAATCAGACACTCCCCTCACAGATTGCGAAGGTGAATGGGTGGTTTGTACCCCAAAGAATGTCGGAACTTTTTCAGCAGTGGGATATTATTTTGGTCGCTATCTGACCCAACAACTCCATCAACCTGTTGGAATGGTCGAGACTTCAGTTGGCGGAACCAGGGCTGAATTATGGACCAAAATGAAGGTGATGGAAAGCGATACGCTCTATAACGTTGTGTTTGATCAGTATAAGAGTGATTTGAAAAAATTTGAAGCTTATTCTGTAGCTGCGAAGCAATGGAGCGAAAAGACCAACAATGGAAAAGACACTACTGTAAAAATCGCTCCTCCTGTTAAAGTTGGACAACCTTCAAAACCTGCTTGTCTTTGGAATGCAATGGTCGAACCCCTCCTGCCCCTCACAATCAAAGGAGCCATCTGGTATCAAGGCGAATCTAATGAACCTCAGGCATATGACTATCGGTTTGTATTTGCCAATATGATCAATAGTTGGCGCAAGGAGTGGAAACAGGGAGACTTTCCCTTTTACTATGTTCAGATTGCTGCTCACAAAGACAAGACCCCGCTGTTGCGTTACTCCCAGACTTATGTGTTGAAAACAGTTAAAAACACCGGAATGGCTGTTGCAACCGATTCGGGCGATAGTCTGAACATTCATCCCCGTAATAAAACCATCATTGGCGAACGGCTTGCTTATTGGGCCCTGGCAAAAGATTATGGCTTTAAAAATGTAACATATTCAGGACCTGTCTACAAATCAATGAAGATCAATGGAAAAACGATTGAGCTAGCATTTGATTATGCAGAAAAGGGATTGATGACCAAGGATGGAGACTTAAAAGAATTCGAAATTGCGGGTGCTGATAAGCAGTTTTATCCTGCCACTGCAATGATTCATGGAAACAATGTCATCGTTTCATCACCGCATATTACATTACCGGTTTACGCAAGATACGCCTGGAAAAACTTCATGCATCCAAATTTCTATAATCAACAAGGTTTACCGGCAGTACCTTTCAATACAGAAAAATAATAACATTGAAAATAAACCAGATATGCAGGCATTTAAAAATTTAAAACGTCTAAGCACAACGCTCTTAATCTTCACATTATTTCTAAACAATAATGTGAAGGCTCAACAGACATTTGATAATGCCAGTCTTCAAAAACAACTGGCAAGATACAATCCTGTATGGACTGAACAATCCAAAAATTCTTCTGAATCGATGCCCCTCAGTGACAGCAAAGGAAACGGCCTGAATGTCTGGGTTCAGGATGGTGACATTTACTGCTATCTGGCCAACAACGAATGTTATGATGAAAATGCCGATCTGTTGAAGCTGGGCTCTGTCCGCATCCATCTGACCCCGAATCCTTTTGGACCCGGCACAACTTTTAAACAGGAACTCGATATCTACAACAGCCGCGTCATCATCACAGGCAGATCAAAAAACGGAGCAGAAGGCAAAGTCACACTTTGGTACGACATCCGCAAACCCGTTCTCTATACGCAAGTAACATCAACACTTCCTGTAGAAATGAGGGCAACATTTGCAACCTGGCGCGACAGAGTTGACTCTGTCAGCCTTGGCAATTATGACTTTGGAGGCAACTCGTGCGTACTCCCCGATAAGGTGGAACAAAACAAAAACAGCATAATCTGGTATCATCAAAACGACAACAATCGTCTGATTGTAAACCAATTAATTGATAAACAAAAGTTCCAAAACAAAAGCAACACCATCAATGATGTTTCCAAAAATCTCATCTTTGGAGGCATGATGTCGGGTAAAGGCATGATTGCCGATGGCTCAGAACCGGTAAAATGGCAGAGCTGGACAGGTACATCATGGAGTCTGAAATCAGAAAAACGGGCAACCTCTTTAGATTTGATGATCGTCCCGCTGGTGAAACAGGAGGCCGATCTCAAAAAATGGAAAACAGAAGTTTCAGCCCAATATACAAAGGCAACCACCCAAATCAAAGAAGCAGAATTAGAAGCAAAAAAATGGTGGTCTTCATTCTGGCAACGCAGTTATATCTTTATCAACCCCGAAGCCAATGCCGCCGATTCAGGATGGCAGATAGGACGCAACTATCAACTTTTCCGTTACATGTGGGCGTGCAACAAAGATGGAAAGCTCCCCTTGAAATTCAATGGCGGTATCTTCACAACTGATCCCCCTCCGGCCGAATCAATTAAACATTTTGCTTCCACTTATAAAGTAAGTTCGAAAACAACACCCGATTATCGCAGATGGGGAAACCTCTTCATGGCGCAAAACCAACGCCTGATAGGGTGGCCGGGACTCGGTTCCGGCGACTTTGACCTGATGCACCCTTCACTCAATTTCTATACAGATCGTTTGCCCGTTGCCGAGGCCCGCTCCGAAACCTATTGGAATCATGGTGGCGCAGCCTTCATGGAACCACTCGACCTGAGCGGCTTGACTGTAAACAGACTTGCGACTTCAACTGGTCCTTCAAGCGCTGTGCATCTCAAATATCATCTCTCCATGCAGATCGAGTTTGCCTTTATGGCCATCCAGATGGCCAAATATTCAGGCGAAGACATCAGGCCATACCTGCCGTTTATCACCTCTGTCGTGCGATTTTATGATGAACACTACCGTATGGAACACCACAAAAGCACAGGAAAAGATTATGACGAAAAAGGCAAACTGGTCCTCTATCCTTTGAACAGTCTCGAACTGTTTTCCGAAGCCACCGATCCTGTTGAAGTGGTATCTGGGTTAAAGCGTGTTACAGAAGAAATCTTAACTTTCCCTTCGGGAGTGATCCCACCAGAAACAATTAATTGGTTTAAAGCTTTTTCAACGCACATCCCCGATATCAATTTCGAAACCCGGAACGGCAAATCCGTGATCATGCCTGCAAAAGTATATGGCAAAGTTTACAATGCCACCGATTTTCCTGAGATGTACACAGTCTGGCCCTATGGCATCTATCATGTCGGCAAAAAAGAGGGTCTCCAGGAAGCAATCAACACCTGGGAAAATCTGCCCGAAGATCGCCAAAGAGCCTATCAATTCTGGAGCTGGATGTGCACCCCCATATATGCTGCCATCATGGGACGTACCGCAGATGCCAAACGTCTGATCACAGAAAAGCTCAGCGATAAAAATGCAAACCTGAAATTTACAGCCTTCTTTGGACCGGGACACGACTGGATTCCAGATCACAACTGGGGAGGCTCAGGAATGATCGGACTACAAAACATGCTGGTTTTCAATGATAAATCACAGATCTATCTCTTTCCGGCCTGGCCTAAAGAATGGAATGTGATCTTTAAATTGCACAGTCCAAATCAAACCACTGTAGAATGTAGTTTTCAAAATGGCAAGATCACACAACTAAAAGTTTCTCCCGATTCAAGGAAGAAAGATCTCAAAATACTAAATGGCGTCAGTAAATAAAATGCCGTAGGCATGTCATGATTGTAACAGGGCAGAATTAATAAAATGCCGTAGGCATGTCATGATTGTAACAGGACGGTACAACAAAATATTTATACCAAAAAGTGCCGTAGGCATGAAATAATAAAAATATCAAAATTCATAAAATATCAAAGCACAAACAAAAAGACCAAACGCAAACAATATTAAAATGAAAATCAGAAATCTTTTCCTCATTACCATTGCATTAACCGGGCTAATCATGCTCGGGTCCACATCCATCCAGGCACAGGGTGTCAGCATGAAATCCGCCATGAAACCTGCTGTCAAAGAAGGCGGTTTCAAAATGGACGGCTACTTCCTCTGGTGCCCATCTGTCATCAAAATTGGCGACACATACCACATGTTCTGTTCCCGTTGGCCTGAATCTGTTGGTATGGCTGGCTGGACAACATACTCAGAATGCGTCCGTGCGACTTCAAAAAGTCTGTATGGACCTTACAAATTTGAAGAGGTGGTTTTGCAAAAACGCGAAGGTTTCTGGGACAATGCCCGGGTTCACAATGTGAAGATCCTTAAGATTGGCTCAAAATATGTCCTCTATTATATTTCTACAAAGATGAATACCGGTTATGCCTATGCCGATAACATCACCGGACCATGGACACGTATCGACAAAAAAGCCATGAATATCACCAACCCAGCTATTCTGGTGAGACCTGATAACAGCATTTATGTGATTGGTCGCGGCGAATCACCCGACAAGATGAACATTGCCACAGCCTTTACAGCGCCGGCATTTAATGGAACCTACACCATTTTGAAAGATGGCAAAAACGTGTTGCCCAATGATTACGAACTCGAAGATCCAACAATTTGGTGGGCAAACAATCAATACAATGTGCTCCTCAACGACTGGAAGGGAAAAGCCACAGGAACAACCAAAGGCGGCGCTCAATATTATTCAAAAGACGGCATCAATTATACGCTGATGTCTACAGAGCCAGTCTTCACCAAGACCATTGAATTTGATGACAAAACCACCGAAACATTCAGCCGTCGCGAACGTCCATTCGTTTATGTAAACGATAAAAATGAAGTGATTGCTTTCTTTTCAACTTGTCTGCCACAGAATGGTCCCGCCCGTATCATCGTTCAGCCTGTTGATAAGTATGTTCCGAAAAATTAAAAACATTGGTTCTGTTGTTTTTAGATTATAATAAATAACAATCAAATTATGTCGCCCCTACAGGGCTAATTTTTTAGGATACACATTATTACAATCATGACGTGCCTACGGCACTTTTCTTCAGTCCCGAAGGGACGTCATGATTTTAACAATAATGTTATGCTGGCAGTTTTCTTCAGTCCCGGAAGGACGTCATGATTGTAACAATAATGTTTTGCTGGCAGTTTTCTTCAGTCCCGGAGGGACCTCATGATTGTAACAATAATGTTATGCTGGCAGTTTTCTTCAGTCCTGGAAGGACGTCATGATTGTAACAATAATGTTATGCTGACAGTTTTCTTCAGTCCCGGAGGAACGTCATGATTGTAACAAATACGATCTTTAAATCCAAGCCCCGTAGGGGTGACATAGTAATAAAGAAAATCAATATCAAATTAAAACAACATAACCAAAATATTTGAGTACTTTTAATCAACAGATTAACCCATAAAATAATCTTCAATCATGAAAACAACCTTAAAACTCTTAGTGATCCTGATAGCAACACAAATGAGTGTAAGTTTAGGATTTGCACAGTCTTCAAAGGAAAACGCCGATCTAACGAATTGGCCTAAAGGGAAATCACCACAAGAAATTGGAAAAATTGTGGCAGAACGGTTTCTTGTAAACCCTTATCCAAATAGCACCCGACCAACACCTCCCAAATCAATTGCCTATCCTGAAACATGCGCATGGTATGGTGCATTGACATTTGCCAGAGAGAATAATGACAAGGAACTTATTGCCAAACTCGTCCAACGTTTTGATCATTTATTTGGAAAGGATTCAACAATGATCCCAAAGCCGGTAAATGTAGACAATACTGTTTTTGGCTCAGTCCCGCTTCAGATCTACATTCAAACCAAGGATAAGAAGTATCTTGAAATTGGTCAGGGCATAGCAGATAAGCAATGGGCAAAACCCGACACTTCAAGAGTAAAAGCTTATGGAATGGGCTTTTATGAAAAAGGATTAACATGGCAGACCAGACTCTGGATCGATGATATGTTCATGATCACAGCCGTTCAGACGCAGGCCTACCGTGCAACAGGCGATCTGAAATACATCAATCGTGCTGCAAAAGAGATGGTTGTCTATCTCGATTCTTTACAACGTCCCAATGGCCTCTTTTTCCATGCTCCTGATGTTCCTTTCTTCTGGGGACGTGGCAATGGATGGATGGCAGCAGGAATGAGTGAGATTCTTTTTTCATTACCCAAAAATAATCCTGACCGCCCGAAAATAATGGCTGGTTATAAAAAGATGATGGAAGGACTTTTAAAATATCAGTCACCTGATGGCATGTGGAGACAATTGATCGACGATCCCGCAATATGGCCTGAAACATCCTGCACAGGAATGTTCACTTTTGCAATGATTACCGGCGTAAAAAACGGTTGGTTGGATAAAAAAACATATGCTCCCGCTGCACGCAAGGCATGGCTGGCCTTGATAACCTACATCAACGAAAACGGAGATATCCGCGAAGTTTGTGGTGGTACAAATAAGAAAAACGACCATCAATACTATATTGACCGGCCCAAAAATATTGGAGACTTACATGGACAGGCTCCTGTCTTATGGTGTGCCACTGCCCTGCTGCGTTAAAAGATCAGGGTTAATGTAGAAACTGTAGGGGTCGCCCTTGTGGCCACCCTTCTTAAATAAATCATAAAAATCCGATTTTCAAACAACTATGTTGTATAAAATAAAACTATCACATTTCTGTCTGGTCCTATTTCTATTGGGATTCTCCCAATTCTCCAACGCCCAAACTCTAAAATGGACCGAAGTAGCTCCCGGCGTTTGGAAAACCATCATCGGCACCCCCGAACAATTTGATTTGTTCAAAGCCGCCGAAATCCAACCCAATACAGAAGCGCTTAAAAAACTCGGACCGGCAACATTTCCTTTGACAAATGCAGATATCGCCGGCGAAATAAGCAACGGACAAACATTTCTTCGGTTTCCCCTCGATAAAGAAGAACAGATTTTCGGTTTTGGCCTGAATTTCAAGACGGTATATCAACGCGGTAAAATCCTCGAACTGCGTGTAGATCATTACGGTGGCGTCGACAATGGCCGCACCCATGCACCTGTCCCTTTTTATGTCTCCGACAAAGGATACGGCGTTTTCATCAACAGCGCCCGTTATATGAAGGTTTGGGCAGGATCGGCAGTCCGCAAAGACAGTCCCAATGCCCCCGAACCCCGCGACCGCAACACAGACAAAAAATGGACCTCGAAACCCTATTCTGATGCCGTCGAAATTCTGGTTCCCTCCGCAGGAGTTGAAGTCTATATTTTTGCCGGACCCACAGCGCTCGATGCCGTGCGTCGCTACAACCTCTATTCCGGAGGCGGAAGTCTGCCTCCCCGATGGGGATTGGGATTCACACAACGCGTTCCAACCCTTTCAACGGCCCAACAGGTTGAAGAAAGCGCCAAGTTATTTACAGAACATGGCTTCCCTTTAGATTTCATTGGACTTGAACCCGGCTGGCAGAGCAAAGCTTACCCTTGTACTTTCACATGGGACAAAACGCGTTTTCCTGACCCGGCTGCCTTTTTGAAAACCATGAAGGCACTGCACATCCGGATTAACTTATGGACCAATCCTTATGTTTCAGCAGAATCGCCCATGTACAAAGAGCTGTTGCCTTTCACCGGAACCCATACCGTTTGGGGTGGCGTCGTACCCGATTACACCATTGCGAAAGCACAAAGCATATTGCTGAATCAACTCAATAACGATCAGGTAAAAATTGGCGTAAGTGGCTACAAGATTGACGAATGCGATGGCTATGACCGATATCTTTGGCCTGATGTGGCCAAATTCCCTTCCGGACACAGCGCCGAACAGGTTCGACAGACCTATGGACTGATTCTTCAAAAAATCACTACCAAACTTTTCGAACAAAACAACTCCCGCACCTGGGGCCTCGTGAGAGCATCAAATGGGGGCGGTTCTTCGTTTCCTTATGTGATTTACAGCGATTCATATATTCATGAAGATTACATCACAGCATTGATTAACAGCGGATTTGCAGGAGTATTGTGGGTTCCTGAAGTGCGTGGCGCAAAGAATGGCGAAGAATGGATCCGACGAATTCAGACCGTTTGCTTTTCACCAATGGCCATGATCAACGCATGGTCGAGTGGCACGAAACCATGGTCGTTTCCCGAAGTCGAGAAAGATGTCAAATTTTATTCCGACCTACGCATGCAGCTCATGCCCTATTTCTATTCAGAATTTGCAAAATATCACTATGAAGGAACGCCACCTTTCCGTGCAATGAACCTCGAACCGGGCTTTAAAGTTAAAACAGAAGTGGTCGTGAAAACCACCAACTTGAACGTTGATCCTTATGCCGATGCAAGTCAGAAAGAGATTAAGGATCAATACATGTCGGGCGAATACATGCTGGTAGCTCCTATTTTTGCAGGCCAGACTTCCCGCGAGGTGATTTTGCCAAAGGGCAAATGGTACGATTTTTACACCGGAAAATATGCCGGCGATGGCGAAGTGATCAAAGTTACCCCCGGACTCTCGAGAATCCCGGTTTTTGTTAAAGACGGCGCCATCATCCCAATGATGAAACCGATGCTTCATGCCCCAGCTGCCGGCGAAAAAGTTGATCTCGAAATTAGTTATTACGGCACCAAACCCGGCAGCTATAAGCTCTACGACGACGATGGCGAAACCTTCAACTACCAGAAAGGCGCTTTCTCGTGGCGCGAGATCAAAGTTGCGCTTGATGCCAACGGCAAACTTTTCGGAACCATCTCAAAAGCCGAAAAAGGCAAGCCCGATAACATCGGAACCGTCACATTCAAATTCATGACGGACTTGTAACAATCCAAAAATGTATAGGGTGTCCAAAAAGCATGGTCACTGAGCGAAGTCGAAGTGACATTTACCTGATCCTCAATGTTGTTTCGACTTCGCTCAACGACCAGATTTGGCTTTTTAGACCTCCTCCATACATTTTGCTTAAAAACACCCCAATATCGCACACGTCCCGTGATCTTTCACAATATACGGCGTGTCAAACTGTATCTCAGAAGCCAATTCAAAACCCACAGAAACCATGACAGTCGTCTTTTCTCTTGGCATATGATTTGCATCAAAAGCAACAGGAATCACAATATCCCTGGGCTCAATATTCACATTAAACCATTCACTGACAACAGTTTTCCTTCCTAATGTTTCGTAAAGATAAACGGGTAAATACTTTTTATCCTTTTTATTCCACTCAATATCAGGAACTTCACAAAGAACGATATAGATTCTGTAGTGTTTAACGCCCTCTGTCCATTTAAATTTCTCTGTTGAGGTGAAATTCATCAACTTAAACGTAACACAACTGCGATCTTCTGAAATTGTAATCTCGGGTTCAATGTTGCAAACATCCCAAAATGGATGTGCGTTATTCATACAAAAGCCGACCAATGGTAAGTTGAATCTTGAAGACTCAATTTTCCTGAAACCTACTTCACCAAGCGCATCCATCGATTGAATTTTCTTGGCAATACAGACCAATTTACCGTTGACTCGACCTTTTTTCAGATAACAAAGGTCCAGAGTACCCCGGCGAATTAATTTTGCCCAGATATTCAAAGCCTTAAATTCCCGATTCAACCTTACTTGCCTTTCATTATGATGGTTCTTCGAATTTTTCCTTCTCTTCTCGGAAATAATTTGTTCATGGGTGTCACCATCTTCATACACCCTTAGGTTTCCAAAACTTCCGGTGATTTTAAACGGGCCGCTAATTCGTGCCATAACTTTTAAATTTTTTGAGTCGCCGCCGGATTATGTTTTTTAATTTTTGACCTTCGGCAACCGGATGAATAATTCAGTTAATTATAATTCTTGTTGATCAACAAACCAAAATTACAAAACAGGGATGCGGCTAGTCAATGATTATATATACGACAATACACGACATTAGACGACAAATGCGGACATTTATATCTAAAATCTGGAAAATGGTAAAAAAAGAGCTACTTTTATTTACTCTGAAGATGATAAAACCTGAAATCAGTTTTTATCAATTTCAAGTTTGATGTCCTGATTAAAGTTGACAGGACAAAAATAGAAGATCAGGTAAAATCTTCGAAATTTTTCCCGGATGTTAATTCGATAATGGCAGGATAATTCTTTAACCATTCTTTGAATATCCCCGGATAATTCTCTTCTATCCCAAAAAATTCCAGTTTACTTCCCGAATCATTCCCGTATCTATGCCGTATCAGCTCATACGGCATAAATTCGGGAATGATTCGGTCTAAATACGGCAATGATACGGTTAAGAAGACAATTATCCGGGAGTATTATGGGAATATTCAAAGAATATTCAAGGAGTTAACGAAAAATGTTCGGAAAATTTTTAATTCAGGGTTGAATTCCATTTTCATCTCCTATTCCAAAATTACAACAAAAAATGGTTTAAAGCGATATTAAGAATGAATTATTTTAAAAATTATTTGTGATTTTGCTGCCTGTTATTCTGCTTCTTATATGATAACTGAATTAAATCTTTATCACAAAAACTCCAAATCTAAGAAATTGAATTAGCCAAATAAATTTACTTCAATTATGATTCAACTAAACAATAAGTTATATTTATTTATGGTCAATTCTTTTTTCATATCTAAGTTGTCCTATGCTGAATTTTCGCCAAAGGAAAAAAAGAAATCTACCTATCATTGTTGCAGCTTTTTCTTTGATCTTGTCTTTTGTCGAAAGATTGAGTGCTTTAAATTCAGTAAATGATTGATCAACAAATTCTTTTGATTTATAAACGCGTCCATTTATACCCTTAGTGTATCCTGAACATACTATCTGTCTTTCCTGAGTGATTTTTATATCTAATTTGACTTCTTGAATAAAGTCTTCAGGTAAATTATTGCTTTTTAATGTTTTATTAATAATATATTTCAAATATGGGAGATTACATAACAACGGACGAATCATCAATTCTTTTGGGGTTATTTCATTCCTCATTACGTCTATTTTTACTGAATCGATTCCTAGTTCATATGCAGAGTTAACAATCCAGTCACTCATGTATCCTTTAGAATAATAGTTAATTGTACTAAAATATGAATGAGCTAAACTATATGATAATCCATTTAATATTTTGGTTTTTGCCATGCGCTTTGATAGTATTATGCAGTACTATTTAAAACTTTGTTTTTATGCCAGGAAATAATTTACTGCAAATAGTGTTTCAATTTTAATTGTATTTATCAAAAAGGTTTTAAAAACAGGCAAAGATAAAAACTTTCTCAAGTATTAAATTTGACAATGTGAAATTCATTACAAATCGCGTAAGATCACCTACTTAACTTTGCCTGTAAAAATTTAATAATCAATCGACCTTTTAAAGTTGTGATGTATTGTTATATTGGGCTGGTTGGCTTTTCCGGCAATGTCATAGTTCCACTTCAAAAAAAAGTGTAGTCTTCATCTGTATTGAAACGTGGTAAAAGGGAACCCTTGTTTTTTAATACTTTAAATATTGTAAGTATTCCTTTAGCCCCGCCTTCTGTGAGTTTCAATTCATTCAGTTTGATTTCTTCTTCTTGTTTATATTGTCAGTTATAACCTAATCAGATTTTTAATTTCAGTGGCTTATCGGGTTAAATAAACTATTCAACCAATTTATAAGATTTGAACAAACATGTTCTTCGGTAGTCAGGTATCGTTTTGTAATACCCAATCCCATGGGGGTTCCAGGATCTTCTTGTATAGCAAGCCAGGAATGAATAATGGCCTTTGACTTATGGATTGGTTTGTACTTGTTTAATTGTTTACTTTCAATTATGTTCAAATTGTCTTTTACAATTGGCAATAACATATCATCGTTTGGGACAAGAAAAGTAATAAAATCCTCAAGCATCCCATTCACATTATTATTTGGCATTATCCAAATGCCTTTTGTTATTGACCCTGTGCTTTTTATAATTAATCCTTCCTCAGGCAGTTCTAAAGGAAGAATAATGCCTTGGCCATTAAATATTTTTTTAAGATTATCCCATCTGGATTTAAGATCTGTATCCGCATCAATAATAATTCCTATTGTATCTATATCGGTCTGCTTCAACCTTACCGGAATTTGTATTAATAGATTCTCTATTCCTTCACAATCTATAACATCAAATGTTTCATTTATTTTAAAGTGTTCACATAATGCCCATATTACATGTTTGTCATCATTACCCTCAACTAAAAGTTTTTTGTTGAAATTCTCTTTCGCTTTCATGGTTAACGGATTTCAATATTCTGATCTATGGCAATTTTTAATTCTTCTTTATTAAATTCTACTTCCTTTATTTTTCCATTAATGTTATCGAGGCGAATTAATTTCCCGTCTATATTGTTCTTAGCGTTATTTAGAATATTTTGGAATCCGGAGATGCAATCTTCACTATGAGTGGTTGCAAATATTTGAATATTTAATTTATTGGCAAGATTAAAAATTATTTCCCATAGTTTTTCTTGAACGGAATGATGTAATCCGTTTTCAAATTCATCAATTAATAAATAACCATTTTCGGAATTTACCAGCGCTAAAATAATAGTGAATATTCTATTTATACCATCACCCATACTGCGCAATGGGAAAACATTATTATTATTTGATAGTTTAACTACGACTGACCTATTCCCCCTTCCTTCTTCTATAAACGCAATTCTTTCCACTAAAGGTTCAATTATTCTTAAGGCTTCAATTACAAATTGTTCCTTTTCTGTAAGAATAATAGAATCCCATAATTTTCCATTAATCTCTCTATCAATGCTTCTTGTACTTATGAATTGAAAATTCTCAATACCCCCTAAGCTTATAAATCCAAGTCGATTAAAAACTCGTTCATCATCCAACGACAATATAAAGGAAATGTTTTCTATTCGAATTTCTAATCCTAATTTATAATCAGCAAATATCTTATTATTAATATTTTCAATAGCAGTTCGCTTACTCGTTTTTTCAGTATTATCATTCTCGGAAATAATTTCATCATAGTATTTTACAAATCTCAACTCAACAGAATACCCCACCGGGTTCCGGTTTCCAAACAAATTATTTTCTATTGTACCAATAGTGATTGCATCAGTCTTCTCAAAGCCTACATTTCTGTTAGTAAATAAAGAGGATAAAGATTTAACATTAGCTTCCGTTGCATTTTTATTGTTCGGAATCCGACTAAAAAACTCACCCCTCTCTTCAAGTATTTGGAATATGATTCCTAAATTGCATTTAGTAGCAAATAAAGCAATAGCCTCTAATAAGGTTGATTTACCGGCATTATTTTTCCCAACAATCAGGTTTACTCTGGCGAGAGAATTGATCCTTAATTCGTCCAGGTTTCTGTATTTTCTTATGTCGATTGAGTCAATCATTTTCGCTATTATTTTACGAACATCAAATATAATTATTTTCCCTGTTTGCTCAACATAACAAATTTAAGCCTTAAGGATAATGTTTGAGGATTTTAAACCAATCATAATATCCGAGCAATCGGTTCGGATATTATGATTGGTTTCTTACCTTTATAACAAACAAGTTAATCGAGATTATGATCACCAATATCGAAAGATTGTAGATTGACAAAAGGATTCGTTCTTTCAAATAGAACGAATCCTTTAATAGTTGGTCTTTTTTTATTCTTTACTCGTGTTTTCTTTTGAGGTGCTGATTATCTGCATCTTTCCTGAGCTTTCAATTGCTTTCATTGCAATGTCTTTTACACTGGATTCAGCAGTGACTGCTTTTTTCGACAACTCACTGATGATAGCATCCATATCTTTGATCTTGCTTTTCAGGGTTTCGATGGTTTGTTCTTTGAGTTTGATGTCTCCTTCTGTTTGTTTGGCTGACAATTCTTTCTCGAATCTGAATTCTGTTTGGAGTTTTTCTGTAGCTGATTTCACTGCTGCTGCTACTGTTTTTTCTAACTCTGAAGGGAATGCAACACTCTTAGCACGTAATTCTTTCAATTCATTTTCAGTCGCAACTACTTCTGCTTCACGACTGGCAATTTCTTTGTCAAACGCTGCTTTCTTTTCCTTCAACTCTTTTTCCAGATTGCTTTTCTTTTCTTCGTAAATATCGGTTTCTTTCTTTCGCGTCAACTTAAGGTTATAAGCATATTCTTCTTCTTCGCGTTTTCGTTCCTTTTCTATTTTGTCTTTTAGTTCCTTTTGCTGCTCATTCCATTTTAACTGTTCGATCTTCCAAAGCTCTTTTTGATCTTTTAATGAGGTTTCGAAAGTGTCTTTGTCATTCTTGATCTTTTCGTCAAAGGTCAGTTTATCAGCTTTCATCTTCTCATCCAAAACATTTCTTTTATCTGCCATTTCGGTTTCAAAAAGGGCCTTCTTGTCTTTTTGTGATTGTATCATAGCTGCCAGCGAATCAGCATTGGCCGTAACCTGATAAAGTTCTTCCAGATTGAGTTTTTCAAGTCGAATAGCAGCCTGTATATCTTCCAGTTTTTTGAATTCGGCAGTCAAGAGTTCACTCAGTTTATCAAGATCTTTGCCCACATTTAATTTCAGTGTAGTAATGCCGTTTACAATACCTTCGGTGGTGTTCTCTGAAGCTTTTTTGATGGTCTCTTGTTGCCTTTTCTCTTCCTGCACCTGTTTGGGTTCAGTTGTTTTTTGGGTCTGCATTTTTTTCAATGTCTCCTCATAGGCAGCGAGGATTTCATTCTTGGTGTTTTTTAAACTGATTTCAGGTTCCATTGGTTTTTCGTGTTAAATAATTATGAACAACATTTATCTTTGAAAATTCTAATATCATCGTTACTGCAGTGAGATCCTGTTCTTGAAAATTTAATTCATCACACGCTTGAATAAATGCTATTACTCTTGAAACATCATCAAGTTGTGTTAGTACCAAGAGATGAAATGTGATATATTGAACCATTTCAATTGAGTGAAGTTCATCCCTTCCATGAAAAATGGAATAACAACTATAATTTTGATTCAGATATGGGGTAGTGTCTTTTTTTAACTTTAATTCCTCTACTAATTGTAATAATATGATTAAAGAGTAATCAGGAAATTTTTCTGAATATTCATTAAGCTTTTCAATATATTTAAAGGAGTTTTTTGCAGACAGCAATTTTAATTCAAGAAAGTAAGATGCGGGAATATCTGGAGTCAGTTTATTGAACTTTTCCAGTAATTTGAGACCTAAACGTGGTTTCTCCAATCCGGCAAAGAATATTGTTTCAAAAAGTTCCCGAGCTTCATTGCTTATTAGTATCGATCCGGGGTATATCCCCAGCATACCATCAGGTATTATATCATCTATTAGATTAATATTCAGATCATCACTATATTCTGAATAATATTTATGATAAAGCTCCGCGTTCATAGTATCCTTGATAATAGAATTGCCGACTTGAAACATTTGTTTAATTTCTTCTTCCTTCAATTTGGCAATTCTATTTATATAGTCCAAAAACAGTTTCTTTTTTTCTTCAAAACTCCAGTCTATATATTCATCGTCTTCTATCTCCTCATCTTCCTCGTCATACTGATTTAGTTCGTCCAATTCATCAGCTGTTAGGTATTTAAAATTACCCACACCCGCTGTCTTTTCAAGTTGTTTAATGATCGAATTTATTTTTTGCTCATTGTCATCAATCCCAGGGACATATAATGGCTTTCCATTTTTTCCACATTCAATTTCAATTAATTCAATGTCATCAGTATCTTCTTCAAGCATAAATCGGGTTATGAATGTAAAATCCTTGTGGGGTTTAAATCCAAATTCTTCAGCAAATTCTATAGCGGCATAGATAATGTTGTGCGCCAGTTCATAACTTATGGTTATTGGCTCCAAATGCTGAGACTTGCTAACTATTTCCTGATATTCTTCTCTTGATATATTAAACATATAATGGGTGTCTTTTACACCAAGGCAAAAGAGATCGACCAAATAAAAACAAACCGTAATGTTCCCATTGATATGATTTCGTGCGATAATAATATTAGCAATGCCTTCTTCCTTCCAGATTTCATTCACAAGGCATTCATAAATAGGGAGAGTGCGAGCCTTTGTTCGGATGTAGTTCTCGGGACTTAAAATTTGTATAACTTTCCCGGCCTGCTTTTTAGCCATTCTTTTTTTAGTTATTTTATTGATTTTTAATGTTGTTTAATAAATGCTAGTAGTTTATTTTTATTCACCAATCGGATATTTGCATCTGGCTTTTTCTGTTTTCCTTCTTTATGGCAGTCAATGCATCCCACAAAATGAATATTATTTGGACTTTTGGGATCGGCATAAGTGGTATTCATTTTTGTTACATCGATCTTGCAGTTTGAAATTGCCGGATGACAGGATTTGCAACTATTTTTGGCATTGTTACTGTGATTTTCGTGGCAGGACATACAACTTAAACCTTCATGAACTCCGCGTGGAGTGCGGTCATCAGATGTACCTGCCTGATGTTGGACATTGGGTGCATGACATTGAACACAATTGCGCATGTTTGGATCATCAGAAACTTTTACAGCCAGAATGCCATTCCACAAATTAAGCTTAGGCAATTCTGAAACAGGAAAATAGCATTTTTCATGACGATCGTAAAAACTTAGTCCCGAAATTACATTTTTTTTCTGATAATAGATTGTTTTAGGATCTGCATAATCGGGGTTGGTTTTAACCAATCCCAACTGATGAATCTGATGACAAGCCATACATGGAATTGCAGGTATGGTGGTCATTTCATCCTTTTTTAGTTTCCAGGGGCCTTTGGTTTTCAATGGTTCAACCACATCAGCAACACTCCCTTCAAAAAACATCCCATGACAGCGCAGACAGTCAAAGTTGATTTGTTCTGTTGAATTGTGCTTGGTGTTCAAAAAGACATGTTGGTAATCGATGGAATGGCCTCCGGATTTCCACTTTGCAAATTCATCAGTGTGACAACGTTTGCAATTGGTACTGACTTCCAATAATTGTTCCTCACTCAGTTTAATGTTTTCAACACGTTTATGTGTAATGTGATTTAAAACCATCATCCCCTTCTCCTTTAAACTGTGTATTCCATTACTAAACGCTGTGCCGTGACATTCTTTGCAATGCAACTCACGGTGTGAGGATTGCGCCATGGAGTGTACAGATTTCCCGATTTCGTGGCAGGAAGCACAGGTTTTGTCGGGAGAGGCTGTATTCCAATATGAATAAAATGAACCAAATGTTGCAATACTGATTATCAAAACCAATGAGATAATCAAAAGGGGTGATTTAAGATTTGTTTTTCTGATCATTGGTGGTGGTTTATTTAAAACGGTTTCCTTTTAACCATTCACTTGCAATATATCCCCCTACACGATAGCCTAAAGCCATGATTGTCAACACAGGATTGAAACCTCCATTATTAACATGCAGACTTCCGTCGGCAACGAAAAGATTTGGAACATCATGAATTCTTCCATATTTATCTGTTACAGAGGTCTTAGGATCATTGCCCATGCGACAGGTTCCGGCCTGATGTTGGCCACCACTAATGCCTTTTCCACCACCTACACTTTGCCATGTAAAAACGGCTCCGGCCTCTTTTAACCAAGATTCAGCTTTTGAAGACATGAATCTGCATCCTTCAATATCTTTTTCATGTCGTGTCCCTGTCAATCTGACAACCGGAATTCCCCAGAAATCCTTTACAATCGGATCGACTTCGACTCTGGAGTCAAATTTAGGGATCTCCTGATAAGGGCCAACTACCTGGGCCACTTTTTTGTAGTTGAGACTTTGAAAAGTTTTATGCTCTTTGCCCCAACCTGCAGAACCCGGTGGGCGAATTCCTGTAAATTGGTAAGGCATCCTGATAAATTCGTTGCAAAGCACTCCTCCTCCCATTATCCCCTGGTTATGATGATTGAAATCACTGATTGCTACCGAAGCCCCGGGTCCTACATCATCATAAACTTCATCTTCAAAGATTCCGAATGCACCTGTGTAGGCGTGTCCCTGAAAGTTGCGGCCAACCCAATCGTTTTCATTGCCAATTCCTTTCGGGAAAAACTTTGATTTCGAATTAAGCAGGAGTCGTGCCGTCTCTGTTGCTGAACCTGAAATCACCACTACATCAGCAGTCTGGGTGTGTTTAATGTTCTTTTCATCAAAATATGTCACCCCTGTAATCTTTCCCTGCTCGTTAACAAGAATCTCGCTTACCACAGAATTGGTCCGCAATTCACAATTACCGCTTTCGATCGCTACCGGAATCACAGTATTGTGAGTTCCACATTTGGCATTTACCGGACAGGCAAAACCACAGCATGTCCGCATCCTGATACAGGCTGGCCGGCTACCATAAGGAATTGAATTTCGCAACATTGGTATAGGAAAAGGATGATATCCTAATCGTTTTGCAGCATCATACAACAACCTGGCCTCTTTGTTGTGTGAAAAAGGTGGCATTGGTTGGTTTTTTTTGCGTGGAGGAGAAAATGGATTCTGGCTATCATCACCAGATACCCCTATCTCCCATTCTGCTTTTTCATAATAAGGCTCAAGATCTTCATAGGTGATCGGCCAATCTGAAAGTGTCGATCCTTCTATCGGACCGTATGTGGTTTTCAATTTAAAGTCTTCTTGCATAAACCGCCAAGCCATGGCTCCATAACTTACGGTTCCAGAGCCTACACATGCTGCATTATTACTATAATGCCAATCACTTGGTAAAACAATTTCGGTACTGCCATCATCATTTACTATAACCCGTCTATAGCGTTTATCGTCAGGCCCATATGCGTTACCAAGGACGGTAGTTCTTTGAGAAATCAATTCGTCGTTATTGTGCTCATCATAATTAGCCCAATCTCCCCGTTCAAAGAGGACAACAGTAAGTCCAGCAACACTTAATTCTTTGGCCACTACACCACCCCCGGCTCCGGCTCCGACAATAATGGCATTGACATGTTTATTTCCCATAAGTTATATTTTATAACGATTTTGGCCAATAATGGCTGGATAATCGAGTTTCAGCATTTTATAACTGATGTTGTTTTTATTTCCTCCATGCCGGGGGCTTCCATAATAACCTTGCAGGGAGTGATTCCGAAGCAGCCCGAAGAGCTTCCAGTCGAAGCCATCTTTCCATAATACTCCTTCCATTTTTCCACCTTCCATGGTTTGCAAAAATCTGGTTTGCTCGTTCCATGATAACTCTTCAAATCGTTTTTGGAACTTGATCTTACAGGTTTCCTGGATTGCCATCAACCCTTTCTTGTAATCTTCAATATACCTGGAATATGGTCCGGCCAGTTGCTCATCAATGAAATTGGTTACCCTCGCTTCTCTCCCACCAGGCCATTCATCAGTAGGAATTATCTGTTCTACCAAAGCATCAAGCAAAAATGATTCCTGCTCAGTAAGCACTTTCCATCGTGATAACTGACTATAACCACATCGGCTTAACAAACACATTCCACTTACTCCCATGACAGTGAATGCGATAAAACGTCGTCGCGATATTTTGGGTTGCCTGTTCATATTAAATCGTTGAAATGAATAATCTTGTTTTAATCTTAAAAAGTTGACTTTACAATGCACTTATCAAAAAGAAAGCAGAAAGAGATGATCTTTTTTTGCTCTGTGAAACAAACCAATATTGAACTAACCTTTCCAGCTATGAAATTACAAAAAATATTAAATATTGGAATCCCTTTTTCATGTATTTTTTTGATTATGATGAACATGAGAATGTGTGTTCAAAATCTAACATTGTTGTGTTTTTATCCTTCTTTATTAAAATCAAAAAAAATCGATTTAAAAGCCTTAATTTTGCAGCTGGTTAAAAAATCAAAAAGAAGCAGACCAATTGCTTTTTAATAAACATATTCTGCTTATTAAATAACAATTATTTAATCAGTTAGTAGTCTTTATGACAGATGCCTTGTTTTTAGTTTCGTCCGTTGCTGTCACGGTAATTGGATTATTGTTAATTGGTTTTATGCCGTCAGAGAAAAAAGCGGGTGCGAATGCTTTGCTTGTTTTTTTAAATGCCATCTTAACATCTATTCCTGCATTTCATGTCCTTTTCAATCAACCCATCGAGTTAATCATACCTGATTTTTCTTTCTTTGGCGATATTGCGGTCAGGATTGACGCCCTTTCGGCCTGGTTTATCCTGATCATCAACTTTACAGGAATAACAGGTGCTGTATATGGCATCGGCTATATGAAAACCTACCGGGAAGACCATTACAATCTTTCAATGCACTGGATGCTGTTCTTTTTGTTTCATTCTTCCATGCTGTGGGTCTGCATGATTCAACAGAGTTTTGCTTTTTTGATTGCCTGGGAAATCATGTCGATATCATCTTTCCTGCTGGTTATCTTTGAACATCAAAACAAAAAGACACTCAAGGCCGGCATCAATTATCTGATTCAGATGCACATCAGCGTGGCAATACTTACATCTGCATTTATCTGGGTATATAGTAAAACCGGCTCTTATGATTTTAGAGCAATCGGCACCTTTTTTGGAACCAATCCCAACATCTGGTTATTCATCCTGTTTTTTGTAGGGTTTGGCATCAAAGCTGGATTTATTCCTTTTCATTCATGGCTCCCTCATGCGCATCCTTCGGCGCCTTCGCATGTCTCGGGTGTAATGTCTGGAGTCATTGTTAAAATGGGAATCTATGGTATTTTCCGAATTGTATTGTTTTTAAAACACGATTTTATTCTTTTGGGAGAAATTGTTTTAACCCTTTCTGTGTTGACCGGACTGTATGGAATATTGAATGCTGCAGTACACCGCGACTTCAAAAAGATGCTGGCTTATTGTACCATCGAAAATATTGGCATTATCGGAACAGGTATTGGAATTGGCCTGATTGGCATGGGTACGGGAAATAACCTGATAGTTGTTTTCGGATTTGGAGGCGCGCTTTTGCATACGCTCAACCATTCACTGTTTAAATCGTTGTTGTTTTTCTCGGCAGGTTCGATCTATCAACAGACTCATACCCGTGACATGGAAAAGCTGGGTGGACTGTTGAGAAAGATGCCGAAAACCGGATTTTTCTATTTACTGGGTGCATTGGCCATTGGCGGATTGCCCCCTTTTAATGGTTTTGTTTCTGAATTTTTACTTTATATCGGTTACCTGGAAGGGATAAAGACACTTGATGTTGCAAATGGTACCCTGATGATGTTTTCGCTGGCCAGCCTTGCAATCATCGGTGGCATTTCGATGCTGGCCTTTAGCAAGACCTTTGGAACTATATTTTTGGGTTCAGCACGTACCCCGTTGCACAATGAGCCCCATGAAGTTGCCCGTGTGATGCTTTTCCCTCAATACATGATTCTGGCGGTGATGCTTTCAATTGGCCTCTTTCCACAGTTTTATTTTTCGGTGGTATTGAAAACCATTGCCTTGTTTCTGCCTGCAATTTCGGTGCTTACCATTTCAACTGTCAATCCGGCAATTGATGTCATCTCGGTAATCGGAAGATACTCCTTCATGTTTATCGGTGTGATGCTTTTGGTATATCTGATCAGGGTACGGATAACCAGCAAGAGAGAAAAAGTTTTCAATCAAACGTGGGGCTGTGCTTATGTAGCTCCAAATACTAGAATGCAATATACCGGAAAATCGTTTTCGAAAACGCTTGGAAAGCTTTTCAACTTTATCATTATTGAAGACAAAAAGTACAATGAAAAACCACTGAGTGAAACATTTCCGCAAACAACAAAGCATTCTTCGCATTATGTCGACTTCTTCGAAACCAGGATTATCAACGGGTTGGTTAAAAAACTCGTATATTCGATGAATTATTTCCAGTTTGTACAAAATGGCAAAACCCAGGCCTATGTTTTATATGGGGTGTTTTTTATTCTTCTTGTCTTTTTAAGTACCTTATTTAACTTTATATAATGTTACTTGCGGTTGTATTTATCCTGACGGCAATTATTGCCATTGCTTTCATTCCATTTGTGGATACAAAATGGAAGGGATTGCTTGCAATTATTGCGGTTAGTGTCAATGCAATCATTTCATGTTTTATTGCTTTAAAAGCGCTGACCGGAACAGACACACTGCTTGTATTCCCGGGTTCTTTTGTAACCGGACTGATCCCAGTCAGAATTGATGCCCTATCCGGATGGTTTATTCTGGTGATCAGTTTTACTTTTTTGACAGGCGCTATTTATGGCTTTCATTATATGAAAGCATATAAAGAACAAAAAGCCAATCTTTCTCTTCACTGGATTGCCTATATTCTGGTTTATTCTTCTTTGATAATTATCACATCTATTCAAAACAGTCTTGCTTTCCTGATTATCTGGGAAATAATGGCCTTGTCGTCATTTATTCTCGTCATTTTTGAACATTATAATAAAGGGACACTGAAAGCAGGTATTAACTTTTTTGTCCAATCACACATATCAATTCTTTTCCTGATGTTGCCTTTCATCGGTGTAGCCATTAAAATGAACTCCTTTGATTTTACGGCTATTACTGCTTATTCTCTTCAGAACCCTTTGCTTACGAATTTGGGATTGTTTCTTTGTTTCTTTACCGGTTTTGCCATCAAGGCAGGCTTTGTGCCTTTCCATACATGGTTGCCCTATGCGCATCCTGCCGCACCGGCTCATGTGTCCGGTGTCATGTCGGGTGTTATCATTAAAATTGGCATCTATGGCATTTTGCGTATGTTGCTGCTGATCAAGAGTGATTATATCACAGTGGGATACATTATTCTGTTCTTTTCTGTTATTTCAGGAATCTATGGTGTGATGCTGGCAATCCTGCAACATAATTTAAAGAAACTGTTGGCTTATCACAGCATTGAAAATATTGGGATCATTGGGATTGGCATTGGTTTGGGTTGTATTGGTCTGGGTTCAGGAAACCAAATGTTAGCCATGTTGGGCTTTGCAGGAGCACTGTTGCATACACTAAATCACTCTTTATTCAAATCTCTCCTGTTTTTTACTGCCGGGAATGTATACCAGGCTACACATACTGTGAATATTGAACATTTGGGTGGAATTGGAAAACGAATGCCTCATACCTCAATTCTGTTTTTACTGGCCGCTCTTGCCATTTGTGGGCTCCCTCCTTTTAATGGATTTGTGTCTGAATTTCTCATTTACAATGGTATGCTTTCCGGATTACAAGATGCTCATTTGATGCAATTGTGGATCCTGATCTTTACCATTTTTGGTTTGTCGCTTATTGGGGGACTTGCTTTATTGTGTTTCACCAAAGCATTTGGAACCGTCTTTCTGGGAACTACCAGATCGATTATTAAAGAACCCGTAATTGAAGTAAGCACCGGAAGGTTAATCCCCATGTATGCTGGTCTTTTATTTATTATCCTCATTGGATTGTTTCCCTCCTTTTTTGTAAGGGCTTTGTCCCTGCCTGTAAGTTTGTTTGCTGGTAAAATAGGTGATATTGAACAATCAAAATCATTGTTTTCGCTTGAATCATTAAATATGATTAGTCTTGGTGCTTTTGCATTGATTGGGTTAGCCGGTATGATCTATTTTATTCGATGGAGAACTTCAAAGTCAAAATCTATTTCAGTCCATACTACATGGGGATGTGGTTATGCTGCTCCAACCAGTAAAATCCAGTATACTGCAAGTTCATTTGTGAGAACCTATCGAAAACTTGCACAGCCATTGTTAAGTGTGGATGTCAAGAAAAAAGAGATTCATGGCATCTTCCCTGATCATGGACAACATGAAACCCATCCATATGATAAAGTCGAAGCCTGGTTGATTGACATGCCGCTTAAGTTCATCCGTCACTTTATCAATCGATTCTCATTCCTGCAAAATGGAGTTCTTCAGATTTATATCTTATATGGAGTCGCTTTCATTGGGTTGATACTGATCACTCCGTTGATTTATGACAAAATTATTTCGTTGATTCAATTTTTAAATCATTTGTAGCATGTTAAGTCTACTGTTAATCATATTTGCGAGCTTGTTTTTTACAGGCATCATTATCAGAACCAAAAGTATCTCTTCCGGGAGAAAAGGGCCGGGGATTTTCCAGCCGATAAAAGATGTAATCAGATTGTTCAGAAAAGGTGCTGTGTTTAGCGAAACGACAACCATCATATTCCAGATCGCTCCAAGCATCTATTTTGCTTCTGTAGTGATGGCGATTCTGGTTATTCCTTTTGGAAACACAAAGGGGGTCATCTCCTTTAATGGTGACTTTGTTTTCTTTGCTTATGTACTGGCCCTGGGTAAATTTTTCAGTATCATTTCAGCTCTGGATACAGGCAGTAGTTTTGAAGGAATGGGTGCCAGTCGTGAAGCTTTGTACTCCATGTTTGCCGAACCGGCATTTTTTATCCTTATGGGTTCTTTTGCACTTCTTACCGGACACACTTCATTTGTTGAGATATTCTCTTCTCTGGACTTTGGTTCATACATCACATTCACTTTAGGCGCACTGGCAACTTATGTCTTCGTGATGATCACCATGATTGAGAACAGCCGGATGCCTATTGATGATCCAAAGACACATCTTGAATTGACAATGGTTCATGAGGTAATGATTCTGGATAATAGTGGATTTGATCTGGGTCTTATTTTGTCAGCTTCCTACTTGAAATTTGCAATGTATGGTGCATTAATAGCTAACTTTTTTATTGGCGCCATCCCTTTGTATTTCTCAATACCCCTGTTTTTTGCAATCCAGTTTCTCTTTGCTGTAGTGGTTGGTGTCCTTGAATCTTTCATGGCCCGTTTCAGAATGAGCCATAATCCACAATTCATTTTCACACTATCATCGGTAACATTACTGATCTTTTTCGGGGTGTTGCTTGTTCTCAAACGGTTCATTTAATTTTGAAACTACTTATTATTATATAAAATGATCAATGTATTACTTATCGTCCTGTTGATTTCGCTGCTCTACCTCAGTATTGCAAATCGACTCCTTACGTATATTAAGATCCTTGCATTCCAGGGAGTGATACTCTTTGGAGTTGCTTTAATTGAGCTGAGCGAAATCAATACCATCAATCTGGTGCTGATCCTTTTGGAAACCATTATTGTTAAGGCCATATTGGTTCCACTTTTTATCAAATACATCATCAAACGCAATAACATCACAAGGGAAACTGAGCCTTTCATACCCAACTTTGTCTCTCTGATTATTGTCACCACCATCATCGTAATTACTATCCTGTTATCAAATTCGATTACAGATACGCATCTTGAAAAGATTTCATTTATCGTTGCCCTTTCGACACTGTTTACCGGTCTCTTTATCATCGGAACACGAAAGAAAATCATCACACATGTCATGGGGTATATGGTTATTGAAAATGGGGTTTTCATATTATCGTTGGCTGTTGGTAATGAAATGCCGTTGTTGGTTAACCTTGGTATCATGCTTGATATTTTTGCCAGCGTACTGATTCTTGGAATTTTTGTAAATAAGATCGGTGACGTTTTGAAAGATGTTGATGTTGATCAGCTAAGAAATTTAAAAGATTAATCTATTACCTAAGAAATTATGATAGGAATATATTTAATTATAGCATTTATTATCAGCGGAATATTGTTTTTTAATAATAGCACAAGACTCAACAATATCCTGCTAATCGTATATCTGCTTTTACAATGTGTTTTTACTTTATATGAGTACACTCATCTAAATGTTTTCGAACTTCAGTTTTTTAAACCCGATGCACTGGGAATACTTCTTCTGATGACACTTACCATTGTTGGTGCAGCGGCTATTTTTCATAGCCATCTTTATATCAAAGATCATCAGGAAAAGTCAAGATCAAGGGGGATTTATTTTTCCGCGATGGTAATGCTGATTACGGCCATGGGTGCTGCTTATCTTTCAAACCATATTGCCGTGACCTGGATTTTTGTTGAAATAACAACCTTGAGCGCATCGGCATTGATATATCATCACAGGAATGAACGATCACTTGAAGGAACCTGGAAGTACGTTTTCATTTGTGCAATCAGCGTAACACTCATTTTTATTGGTATTCTCTTTTTAAGTATGGCCATGCGTCAGGCCGGATCTACTGATCTTACATTCGATAATTTGCTGGTTAAAGCTTCTGTACTTAACGTGTTTTGGCTGAGATTGGCTTTTCTCTTTATTTTCACCGGTTTCACTGCAAAGCTTGGATTGGTCCCGATGTATACCGCCGGAATTGATGCCAAAGATAAGGCCCCCGCACCTGCCGGAGCATTGTTTGCAACAGTTTTAATGAATATGGGTTTCGTGGGTATCTTCAGAATCTATATTGTGATTTCGCACACTACAATTTTTGCATGGTCGAATAGTGTAATCATGATTGCTGCTTTCCT
>JGI24140J50213_10000026_pt1 | contig 55732 bp, 50 predicted proteins | sample BarGraIncu00222A_FD_50213 | JGI IMG/M metagenome (IMG submission 50213)
GCCGGCCGAGGCGCGGGCGAGAGTGTTGCCGGCCAGGGCGGCGCGATGCAACTCGTCGGCCGACGCGCGGTTGAGCGAGAGCAGCTCGGCGCGCAGCGACGGTGCAAACTCGACGTGCGAGTGGGCCAGGATGCGAAGCGGCGGCGCTGCCGGCGTGCCGGGCGGCGCGAAGTCGGCGAGGACGCCGTCGATCCCGTCGAGCGACGTGCCCGACATCAGGCCGATGAAGACGGTGCTCACGGCACCGCGTCGCTATTCGCCGAGGACCGATGCGTGCGCGAGGGTCTGCGCGACGCCGAGCTGGGCCCGGACACTGGCCGAGAGCTCCACCAGGTGCGCCTTGGCGTCGGCCGTGAGGACGACGGCTTCGGAGCTCTGCGCCATCAGCAGCGGATCCTGCTGCTCGCCGTCGATCTTGAATTCGAAGTGCAGATGCGGGCCGGTCGCCCACCCGGTCATGCCGACGGCGCCGATCGTGCCGCCCTGCTCGACCTTCTCGCCCTTGGCGACGTCGATCCTGCTCAGATGCGCATAGACCGTTTCCACGTCGTTGCTGTGCTTGACGTGAATGACGTTGCCGTAGCCGTTCTGCCAGCCGGCAAACTCGACGACGCCGTCGCCGATCACGCGTACCGGCGTTCCGATCGGCGCGCCGTAGTCGACGCCCTTGTGCTGCTTCCAGGTGTTGAGGATCGGATGCATGCGCATCGCGAATCCCGAGGTCACGCGCGAGAACTCGAGCGGGCTGGCGAGGAACGAGCGCTCCTTGCTCTGTCCGTCGAGGCCGAAGTAGCTGCCCTTGCCGGCCCCGTCCTTGAACCACATGGCCGAGTACGTGTTCTTGCCGTTGACGAACTGCGCGGCGATGACGCGGCCGACGCCCGGGCCCCAGTTGATCGGCTCGCCGTCGGCGCTGAGCGCTTCGTAGACGACCGAAAAGGTCGCGCCCTTTTGCAGGGCGCGGCGGAAATCGATGTCGGTGCCGAAGATTTCGGCGATCTGCGTCGCGACCGCGTCGGGGATGCCGGCCTCGTCGGTCGCGGCGAAGAGCGAGGAGCGGACGGTTCCGCTCGCCAGCAAAGGCTGCGCCGAGAGCGGCACCAGCGTCGTCGAGGCGCCGAGCTTGCCGTTGACACGCTCGACGTGCAGTCGCGTGAACTGCGTCGGGACCTTGTCGGCGCTCGGCGCCGCGTAGCGGGCTACGAGCTCTTCGAGCCGGCCCGCCGCGTCGACGCGAACCTGGACGCGCTTGCCGCCGGCACGCCCCTCGAGGACCTTTCTCGCCGCCGGGTCGGTGCGCAGGAAGGCAGCCGCTGCCGCGTCGGTGACGCCGAGGCGTGCGAGCAGGGAATCGACGGTGTCGCTGGCCCGGGTCGTGTCGCTGCGGAAGACGTTGATGTCGAGCTCGGCGAGGGCGTCGAGCTGCGCCTGCAGGTCGGCCGTGGCGACCGTCTGCGTCAAGGTGCGCTTGGGAAAGGACGACGGATCGGGGACCAGCGGGGCGACGCCGAACGCCGTCGCCGCGAAGCCTGCCAAGCCGAGCGAGACCGACGCGGCGAGCGTCTTCGGATAGCGCGAGGCAAAGCTGGCAGCGTGCGCCGAGGCGTAGGCCCAGGCGACCTCGAGGGGAGCCAACGATTTCAATTTGCAGCGGAGCGGATGGCTCGGGGTCAGTCGGCGTTCGCTGGGTCGGCTCGCGCTTCCGGGTTGATCGTCGTCGCCGCCGGGGCGCCCCTAGAATCGTGGGCTCTCGGCCGGCCTCGCAGGAGGTTTCGAGGCGGTCTTGTAGGAAACCGCCGCGCAGTATAGCGGCTCGTACCGGTGCACATCCCCCAGTAACCTCCCTATGTTCGTATCTTCTGTTTCTGCGGCGCCGGATGGGCAACATCCCGTCACCGATCGGGTCCTCGAGGCGATGCGGATCTCGAAGCGGCGCTGCCACGAGCTGCTTCCCGAGACTGACTGGCTGGCCAAGCTGGCGCGCTCGGAAGCAACAGGCGTGCCACTGCGCGTCAAGCTCGGGCTCGACCCGACCGCTCCCGACATCCATCTGGGCCACACCGTGGTCCTCAACAAGCTGCGCGAGCTGCAGGATCTCGGCCACACCGTCATCTTCCTGATCGGCGACTTCACCTCGATGATCGGCGACCCTTCCGGGCGCAACACAACGCGGCCGCCGCTCACGCGCGAGCAGATCGAGGCGAATGCGAAGACTTACTACGCGCAGGCCAGTCTGGTCCTCGACGGGGCCAGGACCGAGATCCGTTACAACTCCGAATGGAGCGATCCCCTGGGAGCGCGCGGCATGATCCAGCTCGCTTCGCGCTACACCGTCGCCCGGATGATGGAGCGCGACGACTTCTCGAAGCGTTTCAAGGCCGGCACGCCGATCAGCGTGCACGAGTTCCTCTATCCCTTGATGCAGGGCTACGACTCGGTGGCGCTGCAGTCCGACCTTGAGCTCGGCGGCACTGACCAGAAGTTCAACCTGCTCGTCGGCCGCTCGCTGCAGGCCGAGTACGGGCAGGAGCCGCAGTGCGTCATGACGATGCCGCTGCTCGAAGGCCTCGACGGCGTCGAGAAGATGTCGAAGTCGAAGGGCAACTTCATCGCCTTGACCGAGCCGGCGAACGACATGTTTGCCAAGCTCATGTCGATCAGCGACACGCTGATGTGGAAGTATTTCGACCTGCTCAGCTTTCGCAGCGTCGACGAGATCGAGCGCCTGAAGGCCGAGACCGACGCCGGACGCAACCCGCGCGAGGCGAAGGTGCTGCTCGCCCGGGAGATCACGGCACGCTTCCACGGGCCGGCGGCGGCCGACACCGGCGAGGCCGACTTCGACCTGCGCGCCCGCGGCGGCATCCCCGACCAGATCGACGCCGTTGCGCTCGACGGCGCGCCGCTCGGCATCGGGGCCGTCCTGAAGCAGGCCGGCCTGGCCCCCTCGACGAGCGAGGCGATGCGCCTGATCGACGGCGGCGGCGTCCGCATCGACGGCGCGGTCGTGAGCGACCGCGCGCTGAAGCTTCCCGCCGGCACCTTCGTCGTCCAGGTCGGCAAGCGCAAGTTCGCCCGCGTGACGCTGCGCTGAGGCACGCGTCGCGTCGCATCCACCGGCCCGAGCCTTGCAGGTCCGCGCGCTCCTTCGCCTTTCGGTCGTGGTCGCCGTTGCGACGATCGCGATGAAGACGCTCGCCTGGTACATCACGGGATCGGTCGGACTGCTCTCCGACGCGATGGAGTCCTTCGTCAACCTCGTCTCGGCGCTCTTCGCGCTGGCGATGGTGACGATCGCCGAGCGACCTGCCGACGACGACCATCCCTTCGGCCACACCAAGGCCGAGTACTTCTCGAGCGCTTTCGAAGGCTTGCTCATCGCTGGCGCCGCGGTCGCCATCATCTGGGCCGCGGCGCTGCGCTTCGTGCACCCGCAGCCGCTCGAAGGCCTCGGCCTCGGCCTCGCCCTGACCGTCGCCAGCTCGCTCCTCAACGGCGGGCTCGCCTGGAAGATGATGGCGGCGTCGCGCGTCCATCGCTCGGTTGCGCTCGAGGCCGACGCGCGGCACCTGTATGCCGACGTGTGGACGTCGGCCGGCGTCGTCGTCGGCCTCGGGCTCGTCTGGCTGACCGGCTGGATCTGGCTCGATCCGGTGATCGCCGTGCTCGTCGCCCTCAACATCATTCGCGAGGGCGCGCGCGTCGTCTGGGGCTCGGTCGACGGCCTGATGGACAAGGCGCTCGAGCCCGAGGTCCAGGCGCGCATCGACCGCACCCTCGCCCGCTTCGCCGAATCATCGGTCCGCTTCGACGACATGGTGACGCGGCGCGCCGGCCGGCGCCGTTTTCTCGACGTGCACATGCACGTTCCGGCGACCTGGACGCTCGGCAGCGCCGCGGCGCTGCGCGGCGACGTCGAGCAGGCCCTGATGAGCGAGGTCGAGGGCCTGCGCGCCTCGATCCAGCTCCTGCCTTCGAACATGGAAGCGCATTTCAAGAGCGTCGAGGAGGTGCATTGATCGCGCTGTTGCAGCGGGTGGCAGCAGCGCGGGTCGAGATCGACGGGGTCGTCGCAGGCGAGATCGATCGTGGCTTGCTCGTCTTCGTTTGCGCCGAACCCGACGACAACGACGCCGTCGCCGACAAGCTCGTCGACAAGCTGCTCAAGCTGCGCGTCTTCGCCGACGCGGCAGGCAAGATGAACCTGGATCTCGGCACGGTCGGCGGCGGCCTGCTCGTCGTCAGCCAGTTCACTCTCGCCGCCGACGTCTCGAGCGGCAACCGGCCGGGCTTCTCGCGCGCCGCCGATCCCGCCCTGGGCCGGCGCCTCTACGAGCGCGTCGTCGCGGCCGCGCGGGCGCGCCACGCGCCGGTGGCGAGCGGCCGGTTCGGCGCCGACATGCGGGTGCACCTCGTCAACGACGGGCCGGTGACGATCCCGATCTACTTGCGCTAGCTAGGTCAGCTGGTCGGCGATCACCCGGGCGACGTGCCGGGCTTGCCGCGCCGCACCGTCGGCGATCTGCTGGCGGCAGCTCGTGCCGTCGGCGACGATCAGGGCGTCCGGGGCGCTGCGGATCGCAGGCAGCAGGCTCAGCTCGGCCATCTGCATCGAGACGGCGTAGTGCTCGGCCTCGTAGCCGAAGCTGCCGGCCATGCCGCAACACGAGGTCTCGATCAACGCCGGCTGCGCTCCCGGAATCAGTCGCAAGGCGTCGAGGACCGTGCCCATCGCACCGAACGCCTTCTGGTGGCAGTGTCCATGGACGAGGATCGGTTGCGCCGCCGGCTTCAGCGTGAGGGCGAAGCGCCCGGCGCGCGATTCGCGCATCACGAACTCTTCGAACAGCAGGGCGTTCCCGGCGACGGTCGCCGCGGCGTCGCCGAAGCCCATGACCAGCATCTCGTCGCGCAAGGTCAGCAGGCACGAGGGCTCGAGGCCGACGATGCCGATGCCGCGCTGCGCGAACGGAAGCAGCGCGTCGAGCAGCTCGCGCGCCCGGGCCTTGCCTCGCTCCGGCATCCCGGCGGTCAGGAACGTTCGGCCGCAGCACAGCGTACCGCCGCGCGATCCGGCTGCCACGTGCACCGCGTAGCCGGCAGCCCGCAGCACGCGCACCGCGGCGACCGCGTTCTCGGTGTCGAAGTTCGCGCTGAAGGTGTCGACGAAGAGGACGACCGGCTTCGCCGCGGCGAGCACGGCGTCGCGGCTCGCCAATCCGAGGGTCGGCGCGACGCGGAAGAAGGTGTCGCGCCGCCAGCGCGGCAGCGAGCGCTGCGCCGTCAGGCCGAGCCAGCTCTCGCNCAGTCGCGCGAGCAAGGGCGAACGGTTGCGCAGATTGAGCAGGCCGGCCAGGAGGCTTGCCGTCNNGGCGTTGTCGGGGAGCGTCGCGACCANGCGGTCGCGCACGCTGAAGCCGAGGCGTGCCTTGCGCTCGGCCGTCGCCTCGATCTTCATTCGCGCCATGTCGACACCGGTCGGGCAATCGCGCTTGCAGCCCTTGCAGCCGACGCACAGCGCCAGCGCTTCGTGCACCGCGTCGCTCGCCAGCGGATGCGCGCCGTCCGCCCCTTCGAGCTGTCCGGACAGTGCCAGGCGCAACGTGTTGGCACGCCCGCGCGTCAGGTGCTGCTCGTCGCGAGTGACGCGAAAGCTCGGGCACATCGTGCCGGCGTCGAACTTGCGGCAGTGGCCGTTGTTGTTGCACATCTCGACCGCCTTGGCCAGGCCGCCGCTCGGGTCGCCGCCGCTGCCGGGCGCGCTCGTCGCCTCGGTGCGCGGATCGTTCTGCACGTCCCACGCCGACCAGTCGAGCACCGGGTGCAGCGCGATCGTCCGGTAGCCGGGCGCATAGCGGAACAGCCTCGCGTCGTCCATCTTCGGTGGGTCGACGATGCGGCCGGGGGCGAACAGGCCGATCGGGTCGAGCCGCGCCTTGATGGCGCGCAGCGCCGCGTCGATCTTCGGCCCGAACTGCCAGGCGATCCATTCGCCGCGGCACAGGCCGTCGCCGTGCTCGCCGCTGTAGGCGCCCTTGAACCTGCGGACGAGCTCGCTCGCCTCCTCGGCGATGCCGCGCATCTTCGCCGCGCCGTCCTTGCGCATGTCGAGGATCGGCCGCACGTGCAGGGTGCCGACCGAGGCGTGCGCGTACCAGGTGCCGCGCGTGCCGTGCCTCGCGAAGACTTCGCTCAGCGCGTCGGTGTAGTCGGCGAGGTGCTCGAGCGGCACCGCGCAGTCCTCGATGAAGCTGACCGGCTTGCCGTCGCCCTTCAGGCTCATCATGATGTTGAGGCCGGCCTTGCGCACCTCCCAGAGCGCCTTCTGCGGCGCCGCGTCGGGCATCTCGACGACGGCGCCGGGCAGGCCCAGGTCGGCGACGCGTTCGACCAGCGCTTTCAGCCGGCGCAGCAGCTCGGCCCGGTCGTCGCCGCTGAACTCGACGAGCAGGATCGCCGCGGGCGAGCCGATCAGCGCCGCCTCGATCGTCGAGCGGAACGCGGCATTGGCGCGCGCCAGGTCGATCATCGTCCGGTCGACCAGCTCGACCGCCGTCGGGGCGAGCGCGACGAGGTGCTGGGCCGCCTCCATCGCGGCGCGGAAGGTCGGGAAGTTGACGACGCCGAGGACCTTGCTGCGCGGCAGCGGCGCGAGCTTGAGCTTCAAGCTCTTGTAGAAGGCGAGCGTGCCTTCGGCGCCGACCAGCAGGTGCGCGAGGTTGACGCTGCCGTCGCTCGTGTACGGGCGCTCGCTCTGCGGCTCGAAGATGTCGAGGTTGTAGCCGGCGACGCGGCGCAGCACTTTCGGCCAGCGCGCCTCGATCTCGGCGCGATGATCGGCGGCGAGAGAGCGAACGAAGTCGGCGATGGCGCGTTCTTTGGCGCCGAGGCCGGCGACGGGCCCGAACGAGACGCTGCGGCCGTCGCTCAGCCAGGCGTCGACGCCGAGCACGTTGTGCACCATGTTGCCGTAGGCGATCGAGCGCGAGCCGCACGAGTTGTTGCCTGCCATTCCGCCGATCGTCGCCTGCGCGCTCGTCGAGACGTCGACCGGAAACCACAGGCCCGCCGCCTTCAGCTGCGCGTTCAGCTCGTCGAGGATGAGCCCTGGCTCGACGTCGGCGGTCAGCGCCTGCGCGTCGACGGCGAGCAGCTTGCGCAGATGCTTGCTCGTGTCGACAACGAGCGCCGCCCCGGTCGTCTGCCCGCATTGCGAGGTGCCGGCGCCGCGCGAGAGTACGGGCGTTCCGAGGTCGCGAGCGATCGCGATCGCGGCAGCGACGTCGTCGGCGCTGCGCGGCACGAAGACGCCGACCGGCATCACCTGGTAGATCGACGCATCGGTGGCGTAGCGGCCGCGCGAGGCGGCGTCGAAGAAGACTTCGCCGCGCGTCTCGGCGGCGAGCCGGCGCGCGAGCTGCCCGTTCACGCGCGTGCCCCGGTGGCGGCGGTCGTGGCGCTCTCGATCAGGGCAAGGACGGCATCGCGCTTGTGCTCCAGGTGCATCGCCATGAGCTTGCGCAGGCGCACCCCGTCGCGCGCGTCGAGCAGCTCGATCATCCGCTCGTGCTCGCGCACGGCGCGCGCCCACTTCGCTTCGTCGAAGTTGGAGCGAAAGCGCAGCGCCTGCAGGCGCGCGTTGACGGTCCGGTAGGTGCGGGTCAGGACCGGGTTGCGGGCGGCGACGTTGATGTGGTCGTGGATCGCGGCGTTGAGGCGGTAATAGGTCGGCAGGTCGCGGCGCGCGTGCGCGGCAAGCATCTCGTAGTGGAGGGCGCGGATCTCACTCAGCTCGGCCTCGGTGATCCGCTCTGCCGCCAGCTCGCCCGATTGCCCTTCGAGGCCGGCGATCACCTCGAAGGTGTCGGCGATCGCCTGCGGCGGGAGCTCCGCCGCGACCGCGCCGCGATGCGGCAGCAGGTCGACGAGGCCTTCGGACGAGAGCATGCGGATCGCCTCGCGCAACGGCGTGCGCGAGACCTTGAGCCGCTCGGCCAGCTCGCGCTCGTTGAGCTTGGCACCCGGGGCGATCGCCCCCTCGACGATGAGGCGACGCAGGCGCGCGCCAGCCTGCTGGTGCAGCACGCTGGGCGGGATCGCGACGACGCGGGCCATGAGGGAATGCAGAAGTTTTGTATGCAAAATCAGCGAGCTGCCGGGCGCATCATAAGAGGAAGCGCAGCTTGACAAGCTGCTTTTGTATGCAAAACTCGGCTGTCTGGAGCTTGCAATGATCGCCCTCGACCTGCACCCCAGCGGCCGCCACTTCCTGCAGATCCCGGGCCCGAGCCCGGTGCCTGATCGCATCCTGCGGGCGATCAGCCTGCCGACCATCGATCATCGCGGGCCGGAGTTCGCGCTGCTCGGCAAGAAGGTGCTCGCCGGCCTGCAGCGCGTGTTCCAGACGCGCCACCCCGTCGTCGTCTACCCGTCCTCGGGCACCGGCGCGTGGGAGGCGGCGCTCGTCAACGTCGCCAGTCCCGGCGACCGGGTGCTGATGTTCGAGACCGGGCATTTCGCCTCGCTGTGGCACAAGATGGCGCAGCGCCTCGGCCTGGCGCCCGAGTTCCTCGCCGTTCCCGGCGACGACCCGGCAACCGGGCTGCCCTGGGGTTGGCGACGCGGCGTCGATGCCGGGCTCGTCGAGGCGAGGCTGCGCGCCGATGCCGGCCACGCCGTCAAGGCGGTGTGCATCGTCCACAACGAGACGTCCACCGGCGTCACCACCGACGTCGCCGCCGTGCGCCGAGCCATCGACGCCGCCCGGCACCCGGCGCTGCTGATGGTCGACACGATCTCGGGCCTGGCGTGTGCCGACTACCGCCACGACGAGTGGGGAGTCGACGTCGCGGTCGGCGGCTCGCAGAAAGGGCTAATGCTGCCGCCCGGCATTTCCTTCAACGCCCTGTCGCCGCGCTCCCTCGAGGCGGCGCGGCGGGCGACGCTGCCCAAAGCCTATTGGGCCTGGGACGAGATCGTCGAGATGAACAAGGGCGGCTACTGGCCGTATACGCCGAACACGAACCTGCTCTATGGCCTCTCGGAATCGCTCGACATGATCCTCGAGCAGGGGCTCGAAGCGGTTTTCGCGCGGCACCAGCGCTGGGCCGCCGGCGTGCGCACGGCGGTGCGCGCCTGGGGCCTCCCGATCCAGTGCGCCGATCCGTCGCTCCATTCGCCGGTGCTCACTGGAGTGATCACGCCGGCGGGGGTCGACGCCGACGCGTTGCGAAAGCTCATCCACGAGCGCTTCGATCTTTCGCTAGGCACCGGGCTCGGCAAGGTGAAGGGCCGGATGTTCCGCATCGGTCATCTCGGCGACTGCAACGACCTGACGCTCATGGCCGCGCTCGCCGGCGTCGAGATGGGGTTGAAGCTGGGCGGAATCGCACTCGCCGGCAGCGGCGTCCTGGCGGCGATGGATTTCTTTGCTTCGCATCGAGCCCAGGAGCATGTGGAGGCGGCGGCCTGACGCGCACCGAACCGGAGGAATACCCCATGCAACGACGATCTGTACTCAAGGCCGCTGCCGGCGCGGCCGCCGTGCTCGGCGCGCCTCGACTGCGCGCGCAGACCTGGCCGAACGGGCCGGTGCGCATCATCGTCGGCTTCCCGCCGGGCGGAGGCACCGACGCGCTGGCGCGGGTCGTCGGCCTCAAGGTCGGCGCCCTGTGGAATCAGCAGGTGATCGTCGAGAACAAGGCCGGCGTCGCCGGCGTGCTCGCGGCCGAGTACGTGTCGCAGCAGCCGAGCGACGGCAGCGTGCTGCTCATGGCCCACATCAACAGCCATGCGCTCGCGCCGAACCTGCAGCCGAAGCTGCGCTACAACGCCGAGCGCGACTTCGTTCCGATCGTGCTCGTCGGCGTGACGCCGAACCTGCTCATCTGCAACCCCGACCAGCCCGCGAAGACGGTCAAGGACGTCGTCGCGCTGTGCAAGGCACAGCCCGGGCGCGTCACCTTCGGGTCGGCGGGCGCGGGGTCGGCGCAGCATCTGGCGCTCGAGATGTTCAAGCTGCGCGCCAAGGTCGACGCGCTGCACATTCCGTACAAGGGCAGCGGTCCCTTGCTCACCGACCTGATGGGCGGTCAGATCCAGTACAGCTTCGAGACGATGACGGCGGCAACGCCGCACGTGAAGGGCGGCAAGGTCATCGCCATCGCGCAGACGCGGACCAAGCGCGCCAAGGGACACCCGAACGTGCCGACGATGCAAGAGGAGGGCTTCGAGGGCTTCGAGGCGACGACGTGGTACGGCCTGGCCGGCCCGGGCAAGCTGCCGGCCGCGATCGCACAGAAGGTCAACGAAGACGTCAACACGGTGCTGGCGATGTCCGACGTGCAGGAGCGCCTCGACACCTACGGCGCGGAAGACGCCGGCGGCACGCGCGACAAGTTCGCCGCGTTCATCCACAGCGAGATCGTCAAGTGGGCGAAGGTCGTCAAGGACGCCAACGTCAAGATCGACAGCTGAGGAGCCTCCGGCCCGGTCCGCAAATACCGGCGCGTCGGCCGGCGCGGCAGCGTCTCAGTCGATCCGGCGCGCGTCCTCGATCACCTTGCCGTCGTTGGGCAGGCTCCCGGGTCGGCAGAGCTCGACCGATCCGCGCAGCTTCGTGACGTCGCGGATCGTCTCGGCGACCCGCTCGGCGAAGCCTTCCGGCACGGCGCCTTCGAGCTCGACGTCGAGGCGCATCCGGTCGTCCGCGCGCTCGCCGCTGACGACGAGCCGGGCCCGCCTCACTTCGGGGTGGCGGCGGGCGATCTCCGCGACCTGCGGCGGATGCACGAACAGGCCGCGCACCTTCACCGACTGGTCGGCGCGGCCGAGCCAGCCGCGAATCCGCCGGTTCGTTCGCCCGGTCGGGCAGGCACCGGGAAGGACGGCGGAGAGATCGCCGGTGCCGAAGCGGATCAGCGGGTAGTCGGGGTTGAAGGTCGTCACGACGACCTCGCCGACATCGCCGTCGGCGACCGGATCGGCCGTTCCCGGCCGGACGATCTCGACGATCACGCCCTCGTCGACGACGAGGCCCTCGCGAGCCGGAGTCTCGTAGGCGATCAGGCCCAGGTCGGCCGTGCCGTAGCTCTGATAGGCGATGACGCCGCGCGCCGTCAGCCACTCGCGCAGGGCGGCGGGAAACGCCTCGCCGCCGAGCGACGCCTTGACGAGCGATGGCAGCGCGATGCCCATCTCGTCGGCGCGCTCGAGGACGATGCGCAGAAAGCTCGGCGTGCCGACATAGGCATCGGGGCGCAGGTCGGTCATCGTCTGCACCTGCTGCTCGGTCTGCCCGGTGCCGGCCGGAAAGACGGTGCAGCCGATCGCGACGGCACCGCTTTGCATCATCGAGCCGGCCGGCGTGAAGTGGTAGCTGAACGTGTTGTGCACCAGGTCGCCGGCGCGAAAGCCCGCCGCGTAGAGGGCACGCGCCATGCGCCAGTAGTCGGGCCGCGCCGTCTCCGGCTCGTAGATCGGACCGGGCGAGGCGAAGACGTTCTGGGCCCGGCGCTCGCTTGCAGCCGCGCCCCATCCGACCGTCGCAAAGCCGCCGAAGGCATCGCCCGCGCGCGCGGCGCGTTGCGCCTCGAGCAGCTCGTGCTTGCGAACGACGGGAAGCGTCGCCAGCGCCGCACGCGTGCGGATCGCGGCGGCGTCGACGCCGCGCAGGCGCGAGCCGAACGCGGCTGCCTTCGTTAGCGCGTTGCCGATCTGCGCCGGCAACGCCGCGAAGAGCGCCGCTTCGCGCAGTGCCGGGTCGCGCGTTTCGAGAGCGTCGTAGAAGTCGTTCATCGTCGTCTCGCGATCATTCGTCGTCGAAGCGTCGCGCGCGCAGCTTCGCTTCGTCGACGAGCTTGCGCTGCTCGGCAGACGTGCCGAGCGGGAAGCGGTCGAAGCCCGCGCCGCCTGGCTTCTTCAGATCGGCGAACAGCTCACCGTCTTCGACGTGGAAGTGGATATAGGCATCGCGTCGGGCGTAGAAGATGCCTGGGCTCTTCTCCTGCACGCCCTTGATCTCGCGCAGCTGGCGCAGCACGAGGGCGAGCGGCTTCAGGGCTTCGGCGTCGGCACGGGCCATGATGAAACTCCTGGGGCCTAGGACAGCCAGCGCTTGCGCCGCTTGTAGCTCTTCACGTCGCGATAGCTCTTGCGCTCGCCCGAGGCGCTGCCGGTGCCGAGATAGAACTCGCGAACGTCCTCGTTCTCGCGCAGGGACTTCGCGGCTCCGTCCATGACGACGCGGCCGCTCTCCAGGATGTAACCGTAGTCGGCATAGCGCAGCGCCATGTTCGTGTTCTGTTCGGCGAGCAGGAAGGTGACGCCCTCTTTCTGGTTGAGGTCCTTCACGATCTCGAAGACTTCCTCGACGATCTGCGGCGCCAGCCCCATCGACGGCTCGTCGAGCAGGACCATCTTCGGATTGGCCATCAAGGCGCGGCCGATCGCGCACATCTGCTGCTCGCCGCCCGAGGTGTAGGCGGCCTGCGACAAGCGCCGCTCCTTCAGGCGCGGAAAATAGAGGTAGACCTTGTCGAGCGTCGCGGCGACCTGCGCCTTGCCGTCGCGCCGAGTGTAGGCGCCGGTCAGCAGGTTCTCCTCGATCGTCAGATGGGCGAAGCAATGCCGGCCCTCCATCACCTGGATGACGCCACGATCGACCATATCGGAGGTGCTCAGGCGCTCGATGCGCTCGCCGCGCAGCGTGATCGCGCCCTTCGTCACCTCGCCGCGCTCGCCGTGCAGCAGGTTGCTCACCGCGCGCAGCGTCGTCGTCTTGCCCGCGCCGTTGCCGCCGAGCAGGGCGACGACCTTGCCCTCGGGCACCTGCAGCGACACGCCCTTCAGCACCAGGATCACGTGCGAATAGATGACCTCGATGCCGTTGACATCGAGAAGGATGGAAGGTGCGGTACTCATTGGGAGCCTGGTTCACTTGTCGAAGCGCCGCGCGCAACGCTTTGAAAAGGGGCCCCATCGGGGCCCGCCCCTCCCCCTCGGGGGGAGGGGTTGGGGAGGGAGCAATCCTGTAGGTTGAAAACCTGAGTCGCTTCGCGGCTCAGGTTTGGCAGTCCTCAGGCGTGCGCCGGATCAGCTTCTTCTCTTCGGCGTATTTGTTGGCCGCCGCCTTGACCATCGGCTTGATGATTTGCTCGTCGGCCTGCAACCAGTCGGACGTGAACACCCATTTCGTGCCGTCCCACGTTTCGATCCGGGCCCAGTTCGCGCCCATGTGATCTGCGCAGCTGGTCGAGATGGGACGCATCACGCCGGCAAAGCCGAGGGCGTCGAGCTTCTTCTGGTCGAGCGCCAGGTTTTCCAGGCCCCAGCGGGTCTGCTCGCCGGTCATGACCTTGCCCTTGCCGTAGCGTTCCTGGGCGCGGCGCACGCCTTCGACGCCGATCATCGCCGACATCGCGCCGCGCATGTATAGCACCGAGCCGACCTCTTCGCGCGGGCCCGTCCCCTGGCCCTTGTCGTGCACCATCGACAGGATGTCCTTGACGACCTTCGATCCCGGCTCGGCGCCGTGCTGCATGGCGACGGCGTTGTAGCCCTTCGCGCCCATGCCGAGATCCTTCACGTCGGGCTCGGCTCCCGACCACCAGCCGCCGTACATCTTCTCGCGCGGATAACCGGTCGCCTGCGCTTCCTTGATCGCGGTCGAGTTCATCACGCCCCAGCCCCACAGCAGCACGTAGTCGGGCTTGCTCTGGCGGATCTGCAGCCAGGTCGACTTCTGCTCGACGCCGGGCGCGGTCACGGGCAGGAGCTGCAGCTCGAAGCCGAGCATCTTCGAACGCTCCTGCAGCAGCGCGATCGGCTCCTTGCCGTACGGGCTGTCGTGGTAGACGAGGGCGATCTTCTTGCCTTTCAGCTTGGCCAGGCCGCCTTCCTTCAGCCCGATCTCCTGGATGATCGCGTCGGCGGCGACCCAGTAGGTTCCGGCGATCGGGAAGTTCCACTTGAACACGCCGCCGTCCTGCGATTCGCTCAGGCCGTAGCCGACCGTGACGAGCGGGATCTTGTCGGCCGGGGCCTTGCCGGTCAGCGCGAAAGTGATCCCCGTCGACAGCGGCTGGAACAGCGTCGCGCCGCCGTGCTTGCCCTTGAGCCTCTCGTAGCACTCGACTCCGCGATCCGTGGCGTAACCGGTCTCGCACTCCTCGAAGATGATCTTCACGCCGTTGATGCCGCCGCGCGCGTTGACGAGCTTGAGGTAGTCGACGTAGCCGTTGGCCCACGGCACGCCGTTCGGCGCGTAGGCGCCGGTCCGGTACGGCAGGACCGGGAAGAACTGCTCCTTCTCCTGGGCGTACGCGCCCGGGGCGGCCAGCAGCGCCGCCAGCGCGGTGCCGACCAGTGCGGTTGCGTAGGCGAAAGATCTCGATTTCATGGTGTCTGTCTCCAGAGGTGGGCACGCGACGGTGCGTTGTGAAAGACGGGTCGGGTCAATGCGGAAACGGCCAGAGGCGAAGCTTCTCCTTCGCCGTCGACCACAGCCGGGCCAGGCCAAGGGGCTCGACGATCAGGAAGAACACGATGAGCGTACCGAAGATCATGAAGGTCAGGTGCGAAGCCATTGCGGTATCGAGCGGAATGCCGAACCATTGCGGCATGTTGTCGAGCAGGATCGGCAGGACGACGATGAACGCCGCGCCGAAGAAGCTTCCCATGATCGAGCCGAGCCCGCCGATGATGACCATGAAGAGAAGCTGGAACGAGCGGTCGATGCTGAACGCCGCGGGCTCCCAGGAGCCGAGATAGACGAAGGCCCAGAGGCCGCCGGACACGCCGACGATGAAGCTGCTGACGGCGAACGCCGTCAGCTTGGCGTAGACCGGGCGGATGCCGATGACGGCGGCGGCGACGTCCATGTCGCGGATCGCCATCCACTCGCGGCCGATCGCGCCGCGCACCAGGTTCTTGGCGAGTGCCGCGAAGACGATCAGGAACGCGAGGCAGAACAGATACTTCTGTGCCGGCGTTTCGATCGCGAAGCCGAACACGCTCAAGCCTGCGACGCTGACCGATCCGGACGGATTGTCGTGCGTGAACCAACGAATCCGCAGGAACGCCCAGTCGACGAAGAACTGCGCGGCGAGCGTCGCCACGGCCAGGTACAAGCCCTTGATGCGCAGCGAGGGAATGCCGAAGAACACGCCGACGAGGGTCGCGAACACGCCCCCGAGCAGGAGCGAGGCGATCACCGGCATGCCGTCGATGCGGACCTGGAAGTTGTAGGCGGCGTAGGCACCCACGGCCATGAAGGCGCCGGTGCCGAGCGAGATCTGGCCGCAATAGCCGACCAGGATATTGAGGCCCAGGGCGGCGAGCGACAGGATGAGGAAAGGGATCAGGACCGCGCGCATCAGGTACTCCGATGCGAGCAGCGGCACGGCGACGACGGCCAGGGTGAGCAGAAGCGCGATCGCGACCCGATCCTGCAGGATCGGGAAGACCTGCTGGTCGGCTCGATAGCTCGTCTTGAACTGGCCGTTTTCCCGGTACAGCATGTTCAGACGCGATCGATGATCTTCTCGCCGAACAGCCCTTGCGGCCTGAACAGGAGAAAGGCGAGGGCCAGGACGTAGGCGAACCAGATTTCGACTCCGCCGCCGAACATCGGCCCGATGTAGATCTCCGACAGCTTTTCGCCGACGCCGATGATCAGGCCGCCGACGATCGCACCGGGGATCGACGTCAGCCCGCCGAGGATGACGACGGGCAGCGCCTTCAGGGCGACGAGCGACAGCGAGAACTGCACGCCAAGCTTGCTGCCCCAGATGACCCCGGCGACGAGCGCGACGATGCCCGCGACTGCCCAGACGATGACCCAGATGCGGTCGAGCGGAATGCCGATCGATTGCGCCGCCTGGTGATCGTCGGCGACGGCGCGCAGGGCGCGCCCGGTCGGCGTCTTCTGGAAGAACAGGGCGAGCAAGGCGACGAGGACCGCGGCGATGAGGGCGGCGGCGACGTCTTCCTGGTTGACGAGCACGCCGCCCGGGAACGTCGTCTCGAACAGGAAGATCGGTTCCTTCGGCAGGCCGATGTCGATCTTGTAGATGTCGTTGCCGAACAGGGCCTGCCCCGCGCCCTCGAGGAAATAGTTGATACCCAGCGTCGCCATGAGCAGCGTGATGCCCTCCTGGTTGACGAGCTTGCCGAGGACCAGTTTCTGCACGACCCAGGCCAGCGCGACCATCACGAGCGCGGCGCCGGCGAAGGCGAGCGCGTTGTCGACGAATTTGTTGTTCAGCCCCGTGAGCGGCGGGATCCAGTCGGCGAAGCGCGCCATCACGAGCGCCGCGAACAGGACCATCGCGCCCTGCGCGAAATTGAAGACGCCCGACGCCTTGTAGATCAGCACCAGGCCCAGCGCGACGAGCGAATAGAGCATGCCGACCATCAGGCCGCCGAGCAGGGTTTCGAGGAAGGGTCCCATCAGTGCACCGTGCCCAGATACGCGCTGATCACTTCCGGATTGCTGCGCACCGCCTCGGGGGCGCCGTCGCCGATCTTCTTGCCGTAGTCGAGGACGACGATGCGGTCGCTGATGTCCATCACCACGCCCATGTCGTGCTCGATCAGGACGATCGTCGTTCCGAACTCGTCGTTCACGTCGAGGATGAAGCGGCTCATGTCCTGCTTTTCCTCGACGTTCATTCCCGCCATCGGCTCGTCGAGGAGCAGGACCTGCGGCTCCATGGCGAGGGCGCGGCCGAGGTCGACGCGCTTCTGCAGGCCGTATGGCAGGCGCCCGACCGGCGTCTTGCGATAGGGCTGGATCTCGAGGAAATCGATGATGCGCTCGACGACGATGCGCTGCTCGGTCTCCTCGCGCTCGGCCGCGCCCCAGCGGATCGCCTGCTGCAGGAGGTTGGTACGCATCTTCAGGTTGCGCCCGGTCATCAGGTTGTCGAGCACGCTCATGCCCTTNAAGAGCGCGAGGTTCTGAAACGTCCGGGCGACCCCCATCTCGGCGACCTGGCGCGAGTTCATCTGGTGGAAGGTCTTGCCGCGCAGGCTGATCGACCCCTGCTGCGGCTGGTACACGCCGTTGATGCAGTTGAGCATCGAGCTCTTGCCGGCGCCGTTCGGGCCGATGATGGCGCGGATCTCGTGCTCCTTGACGTCGAAGGTCACGTTGCTGAGCGCCTTCACGCCGCCGAAGCTCAGGCTGATGCCGTGCACGTCGAGGACGACGTCGCCGGGCTGCCGCGTTCCCATCACGCGGCCCGGCCGACGGCCGCGAACGTCGGCACGTCGATGATCTTCAGCGTCGCCGCGACCTTGCCGGTGCGGCCGTCCTCGAACTTCACGGCGGTCTCGATGTACTGCTCGCTCTTGCCCTCGTAGAGCGCGTCGACGAGGACCTGGTAGCGCTCGGCGATGGCGCCGCGCCGGACCTTGCGCGTACGCGTCAGCTCGCCGTCGTCGGCGTCGAGTTCCTTGTGCAGGACGAGGAAGCGGCTGATCTGGCTGCCGGCGAGCTTGTCGTCGGCGGCTAGGTCGGCGTTGACCTTTTGCACGCAGTCGCGGATCAGCTCGCCGACCTGGACCTTCTGCGACAGCTCGGCGTAGCCGCCATATGGAAGGTTGCGCTTCTCGGCCCAGTTGCCGACCGCTTCCATGTCGATGTTGATGAAGGCGCAGACCTTCTCGCGCCGGTCGCCGAAGGCCACGGCCTCCTTGATGTAGGGGAAGAACTTCAGCTTGTTCTCGACGTACTTGGGCGCGAACAGCGCGCCGTCGTTGGCGCCGCCGAAGATGCGGCCGACGTCCTTGGCACGGTCGATGATCTTGACGTGGCCGGCGGCGTCGACGAAGCCGGCGTCGCCGGTGCGGTACCAGCCGTCGCCGGTCAGGACCTCGGCGGTCGCCTCGGGATTTTTGAAGTACTCCTTGAGCAGGCCGGGCGAGCGGACGAGGATCTCGCCGCTCGGTTCGATCCGGATCTCGACGCCTTCGATCGGCACGCCGACGGTGTCGGAGCGCGCCTCGTGATCGGGCTGCAGGCAGACGAAGACCGCGGTCTCGGTCGAGCCGTAGAGCTGCTTGAGGTTGATGCCGATCGAGCGATAGAAAGTGAAGAGGTCGGGGCCGATCGCCTCGCCCGCGGTGTAGGCGACGCGCACCCGCGAAAAGCCGAGCGTGTTGCGCAGCGGCGCGTAGATGATGAGGTTGCCGAGCGCGTAGCGCAGGCGATCGATCGCACTGACGGGCTTGCCGTCCATGCGCGCCGGGCCGATGCGGCGGGCCAGCGCCATGGCGCGGTCGAAGAGCCAGCGCTTGATGCGCCCGGCGTCTTCCATGCGGATCGTCACGCTCGTGAGCAGCCCTTCGAAGACACGCGGCGGCGCGAAGTAGTAGGTCGGCCCGATTTCCTTCAGGTCGATCATCACCGTGCTCGCCGACTCGGGGCAGTTGACGACATAGCCGCAGACGAGCCACTGCGCGTACGAGAAGATGTTCTGCCCGATCCAGGCCGGCGGCAGGTAGGCGAGCACTTCGTCGGCGGCCGTGAGCTTGTCGAAGCGGGCGCCGGCGGCGGCGCGATCGATCAGCGTTTCGTGCGTATGCACGACACCCTTCGCATGGCCCGTCGTTCCCGAGGTGTAGAACATCGCGGCCACGTCCTCAGGCCGTGCCTTGGCGACCTCGGCGGCGAAGAAACCGGGATGCTGTGCGTCGTAAGCGTGGCCCGCGGCGATCAGCGCGTCGAGCGGGGCGAGGCCGGCCTCGCTGTAGTGTCGCAGGCCGCGCGGGTCGTCGAACCAGATGCGAGCCAGTTTCGGGCACGAGGCGCGCACCTCGAGCATCTTGTCGACCTGTTCCTGGTCTTCGACGATCGCGAAGCTGACGTCGGCGTTGCCGATGGGAAAGACGAATTCGGCGGCAGCCGCATCCTGGTACAGCGGCACCGGGATCGCGCCGAGCGCCTGTGCGGCGAGCATCGAGGCGTAGAGGCGGGGCCGGTTTTCGCCGATGACGACCAGATGCTGACCGCGCGTGAGACCCGCTTCGGCGAGGCCGCAGGCGATGGCGCGAACGACCGCTGCCAGTTCGCTCCAGCTGAGCGTCTGCCAGATGCCGAACTCCTTTTCGCGCAAGGCGGGCGCGTTCGGCCGCTGCGCCGCGTGTTCGAGCAGAAGACCGGGAAAGGTCGGGGACACGATTGGCTTTCGCAAAGAGGCGCAGGCACGCACCCACCGCGCGTGCTGGGCATCAGCCGCAACTGTAGGAAGAAATTTGACGCCGCGCTGTCGTTCTGACGACAATCTAGGGACAACACCCTCGGGTGTATCCCTGCTTCGGTCAGCCCTTGATGTAGACGGTTCCGGTGAAGCTGGAGATGGCGCTTTCGCCGCCGTCGGGCTCGAGACGAACGACCTCGATCCGATAGACCGCGATGCGCCTCGAGCGGTGCGCTTCGCTCGCCCGCGCGACGAGGTGGTCGCCGGCGACGACACCAGCCTGGAAGGTGATGTGCGCGTCGATGCCGGCTGCCAGCGGCCCGTGCGAGTTGGCGGCGAGGCCGAAAGCGGAGTCGGCCAGGCTGAACAGGGCGCCGCCGTGGCAGACGCCGTTGAAGTTGACGTGGCGCGCGTCGACGGTCATCGCCGTTTCGGCGCGCCCCGGTCCGCCCGACAGCACCGAGATGCCGAGCGTCGCGCACAGGCCGTCGCGCGCGGCAAGCGTCTGCAGGCGGGCGCACCAGCCCTTGGCATCGTCGGCTTCGAGGGTCACGGCCGGTGGAGTGCCGACCTTCACCTGGCCCTCGTGCAAGCGCCGGCCGGGGCCGACCGCAAGGGCATGCGCGTCGATCGCGTCGAGCAAGACATCGACACCGCCCTCGGCGAGGGCACGGACGACGACGACGCGCGGACGCCACGCGCCGTCGGGGGGCGCGCGGCGCAGGGCCAGCATGTCGCGCATCTCGCGTGCCGTCTGCTCGGCGAGCGGCAGGTCGCCCTTGCTGACGGCGAGCACGTCGGCGATCTCCAGCGTTCCCGCCTTCAGCGCCTGGACGTCGTCGCCGAGGCCGGGCGGGCAGACGACGACGCGCGTGTCGGCGAGGGCGGCGATGCGGGTCTCCGACTGCCCGGTGCCGACGGTCTCGACGATGATGCGATCGAACCCGGCCGCATCGAAGCAGTCGACCGCCGCACGCGCCGCGCGCGACAGCCCGCCGAGTTCGCCGCGCGCCGAGAACGAGCGCACGAAGGCATTCGGGTGCGCGCCGTGCTCGCCCATGCGGATGCGGTCGCCGAGGACGGCACCGCCGGTGATCGGGCTCGACGGATCGAAGGCGACGACGGCGACCTTGAGGCCGCGCCCCAGCCAGGCGCCGAGCACCGCGTTGACGAGGGTCGACTTGCCGCTGCCGGGAACGCCGGTCACGCCGAGGACGCGCGCCCGGCCGGCGCGGTCGGCCAGCGCCCGCGCCGCTTCCGTCGCGCCCGTGGCCGCATCGTCGAAGAGCGTCAACAGGCGGGCGATCGCGCGCCGGTCGCCGCCGAGCGCCTGCGCAGTCAGACGCTCGGCAAGCGAAGCGCTCGTCATGAATCAGACGAAAGCGAGCGGTTGGCCGAAGCCGAGGTCGCGGCGCAGGCGCGAGCAGATCTCCTCGTTGCTCAGGCCGGCGCGCGCGCCGTCGACGACGGCGGCGAAGACGTTGCCGCGGGCGTCTTCGGCGGCGCGCGTCAGCGCATCGAGCGCGGCGGCCACCGCAGCGGGCGAGCGCGCCGCTTTCCAGGCCGCGAAGTCGGCGAGATGGCGCTGCATCCGCGCCGGATCGGGCCGCTCGACGGACGGGCGCGCCGCCGCGTCGTCGTCGGCGCGATAGGCGTTGACGCCGACGACGGTCTGCTCGCCGCTGTCGACGCGCTGCTGGAAGCGCAATGCCGACGCACCGATCATCCGCTGCACGAGACCCGACTCGACCGCCTGGTACATGCCGCCCGCGTCGTCGACGTTCTTCATGATGGCGAGGATCTTTTCTTCCATCGCGTCGGTCAGCGACTCGACGTAGAACGAGCCGCCGAGCGGGTCGATCACGTCGGTCAAGTGCGCTTCCTCGCGCAGGATGTTCTGCGTCGCCACGGCGATCCGCGCCGCCGCCTCGCCCGGGACCTGGAACGCTTCGTCGTAGGCGTCGGTGTGCAGCGACTGCAGACCGCCGAAGATTCCGGCAATCGCCTGCGCCGTGACGCGGGCGATGTTGTTGAGCGGCTGCTGGCGCGTCAGGTCGACACCCGAGGTCTGGGCGTGGAACTTGAAACGCCAGGCGCGCGGGTCCTTGGCGCCGAGTCGCTCGCGTGCCAGGTGCGCCCAGATGCGCCGGCCGGCGCGGAACTTGGCGATCTCCTCGAAGAAGCTGAGCGAGATGTCGAAGAAGAAGGTGAAGCGCGGCAGGAACTGGTCGGGGTCCATGCCGCGGCCGATGCATTCCTCGGCGTATTGCACGGCGCTCGACAGGGTGAACGCCATCGCTTCGGCCGGCGTCGCGCCGGCCTGCTGCATGTGCTGGCCGACGACCGACATCGGGTTCCAGCGCGGCACGCGCTCGTTGCAGAAGGCGATGTGGTCGAGCAGCACGCGCCGCGCCCCGGGCAGCGAGAGCCGGTAGAACATGTGGTTGGCGACGAAGTGCGACAGGTAGTCGCTCTGGTTCGAAGTGCCCGTGACGGCGCTCCAGTCGATGCCGCGCCGCTCCGCGGCGACGAGCATGAAGGCGAGCAGGGTGAACGGCGACGGATCGTTCAGCGCGCAGGAAATGCGTGCGAGGTCGACGCCTTCCAGGCAGCGGTCCATGTGATCGGCGTTGTCGACGACGACGCCGCAGGTGCCGAGCAGCTCGGGCTCGACCGAGTCCATGTCGTAGCCGCGGTAGACCGAGTTGCAGGGAATCAGCGAGACGGCGGTCGCGCCGCGCGCCATGATCTCGAGCAGGCGCGCGTTGTAGTCGTCGGGCGTGCCGAGGCCGATCAGCTGGCGCTGCGTCCAGGTGCGGCCGCGATGCATGGTCGCGTAGATGCCGCGGGTGTAGTCGGGCTGGCCGGGATAGCCGGGCGCATCGGCCTGGCCGTGGCCGGCCCAGTCGCCGGCGTCGTAGAGCGGCCGGATGGGAATGCCGGAGACGTTGGCGGTCGGCCGCTCGGCGCCCATCGTTTCTCGGTACTCGCGTTCCCAGAGCGCGCGGCGCGCCGAGGCGACTTCGGCGAGGAGCGGCGCTTCGCTCGGCTTGTTCATGGCTGTGCTCCGGGTTCGGAGTGCTCCCCCGCCGCGCGCGCTTCGTGGGCGTAGGCGCGGATCCGCGTCGTGACCTCGTCCATCGTGCCGCCGGGATGGAAGACCTGGCGAACGCCGCTCTCGAGCAGGACTTTCTCCTCGTTGTCGGGGACGATGCCGCCGACGACGACGCGCATGTTGCCGAGGCCCGCATCGCGCAGCGCCTGCATCAGCTTGGGGACGATCAGGTGGTCGGTCGCGAGCGAGGAGATGCCGACGACGTCGACGTCTTCCTCGAGCGCCAGCTTGACGACCGCGGCGATCGTCTGCCAGGGCGGCGTGTAGATCACTTCCATGCCGGCGTCGCGGCAGGCGGCGGCGACGATGCGGCTGCCGCGGTCGTGCCCGTCGAGGCCGATCTTGGTCACGAGCACGCGCGGGCGAAACGAACCGTCCTGTTCCTTCATGCCGCTTCCTTCATCGTCTTCTCGGCGAGGCCCGCCTCGAGCAGGCCGACGAAGCGTTTTGCGATCCGTGCCGGCGAGGAGGCGCCGTCGTCGCGGTACCAGGTCTGGCTCCAGTTCAACGCGCCCAGGAGGAACAGGCGCAGGTCGCTGCGGCTCACCGATCGATCGAGCGGCAGGTCGGCGACGAGCCTGGCCCAACGCGCCTCGTAGGAGTCGCGCAGCGCGATCAGCTCGGCGGCGACGGCGGGCGCGTCGCCGGGCCGGACCCGGATCACGACCTGCGCGTAGTCGGTCTGGTCGAGGAGCGACGTCAGGTGGGCGACGCAGGCCGCTTCGAGGCGCGCCCAGGGCGCGGCGAGCGGCGCGACGACGGCGTCGACCGCCGCGGAGATGCGCGCCACGCCTTCCTTGTAGACGGCGACGAGCAGGTCTTCCTTGGTCGCGAAATGGCAGTAGAGCGAGCCCGGCAGCATGCCGATCGGGCCGACGATCTCGCGCACCGACGCAGCGGCGAAGCCGCGCTCGGCGAAGGCGCGCGCCGCTTCGTCGAGCAGCTGCGGAAGGCGGCTGTGGCCGCGCCGGCGCGTCGCATCCTGGGTCATGTTGATTCTTTCGTGGTAGCGTCGGCTCTCGTGCGATTAGAAAGACAAACAGTTGTTTGGTCAAGGGGCGGCGCGGAGAATGGCTGCCGTGGCCCGCACTTCTTCCGCCGTCTACCTGCTCGCCCGGGCACGCCGGCCCGATGCGGCCGAGCTCGCCGACATCGGCTGGCTGAAGACGCTGCTGCCGCAGGAGCAGGAGCGCGTCCTCGAGGACCTCAAGGTCGTGCAGGTCGAAGTCGGTGAGCTGCTGTGCCGGGTCGGCCGGCCCGTCACCTACTGGTTCGGCGTGATCGACGGCCTGCTCAAGATGAGCAACGACACGGCGCGCGGCGTGCCGATCACCTTCACCGGAATTCCGCGCGGCGGCTGGTTCGGCGAAGGCACGGTCATCAAGCGCGAGCCGTATCGCTACAACATGCAGGCATTGCGGCGCAGCCTGGTCGCGGGCCTGAGCGTCGAGACCTTTCACTGGCTCCTCGAGCGCAGCATCCCGTTCAACGGCTTCATCGTCCAGCAGCTCAACGAGCGGCTCGGCCAGTTCATCGCGGCGCGCGAGATCGATCGCCTGAACGATCCCGACGCGCGGGTCGCGCGCAGCCTGGCGGCGCTGTTCCACCCGGTCCTCTATCCGAACGTTGGCTCGCAGTTGCGCATCACGCAGCAGGAGCTGGCTTATCTGGTCGGCCTGTCGCGGCAGCGGGTCAACGAAGCCTTGACGCGCCTGGCGCAAAGCGGGGCGATCCGCGTCGAGTACGGCGGCGTGCGCGTGCTCGACCTCGAGCGGCTGCGCGGCTACGGCATGGTCTAGGGTCGACAGAGGGACGCGCCTACCATCGAGCCCAAGCCCTCTCCGGCGTCCCGCCTTTCGACATGAAGCCATTGCTCGCGATCCTCGTCTTTGCCGCCTCGGTGCTGGCCGTCGCCCCGGCGCGCGCTTCGGCCGAGAGCGTCTTCCTCGACGAGCTGACGTGGACCGAGGTGCGCGACGCCATCCGCGCCGGCCGCACCAGCGTCATCATCCCCGTCGGCGGCAGCGAGCAGAGCGGCCCGCACATGGCGCTCGGCAAGCACAACGTTCGCGCGTCGGCGCTGGCCGGTCGCATCGCCGCCGAGCTCGGCAACGCCTTGGTTGCGCCGGTCGTCGCCTACGTTCCGGAGGGACGCGTCGACGCACCGGCCGGCCACATGCGCTTTCCCGGAACGATCTCGATCCCCGACGCCGCGTTCCAGAGCGTGCTCGAGGGCGCGGCGCGGAGCCTGCGCCACGCCGGCTTTCGCGACGTGATCCTGATCGGCGACCACGGCGGCTATCAGGACCAGCTGCAGGCCGTCGCGACGAAGCTGAATCGCGAATGGGCGGCAACGCCGGTCCGCGCCCACTACATCGCCGAGTACTACCGCTCCGGCGTCGAGCCCTATGCGAAGGCCTTGCGCGAGCGCGGGCTCAGCGATGCGCAGATCGGCCTGCACGCCGGCGCCGCCGATACCTCGCTGATGCTCGCGGTCGACCCGCGCCTGGTTCGCGCCGACCGGCTCGCCGCCGCACCCGTTTCCGGCGACGGGACCGCCGGCGACGCACGCCCGTCGAGCGCGGCGCTGGGACAGATCGGCGTCGACCTGATCGTCTCCAGAAGTGTCGCCGCGATCCGCCGTGCGGTCGCTCGATAATCAACGGTTCTGATTTCACGACGACGGTTTCGCATGCGAAAGAAGATTCGGCTCGGCCTGGGCGCGAGCCTGTTCATCGCGCTCAGCGTGGCAACCTGGTGGGTCGCGGCGCAGACCGCCGCCGCGCCGCCGGCCACGGCGATCGCGACGGTGCCCGGCATGCCCGGCGTTCCCGACCGCAACAATCTCTACAGCGAGACCGCGAGCGGCCATATGAGCGCGGCGGTGAGCGGTGCGCTACCGCGGGTCTACGTGCCGAATCGCTCCGCCAACACGGTCTCGGTGATCGACCCCGATACGCTGAAGGTGATCGACACCTTCAGGGTCGGCGTCAACCCGCAGCACATCGTTCCGTCGTGGGATCTGCGAACGCTCTGGGTCGCGAACAACGCCGAAGGCCGGCACGACGGCAGCCTGACGCCGATCGATCCGACGACCGGCAAGCCGGGCCGCGCGATCGCCGTCGACGACCCGTACAACATGTACTGGACCCCCGACGGCAAGCAGGCGATCGTCGTCGCCGAGAACTTCAAACGCCTCGACTTCCGCGACGCGCAGACGATGAAGCTCGACCACTCGATCACCGCGCCGCAATGCGGCGGAATCAACCACGCCGACTTCTCGATCGACGGCCGCTATGCGATCTTCACCTGCGAGTTCTCGGGCTCGGTGACGAAGATCGATCTGGTCAACGGCCGCGTCGTCGGAACGATCCGCCTCAGCCGCTACTTCGCTCGCTCCGACGTGCTCGCGATCATCGACAAGCCGGGTCGCAAGCCGGTGAAGCTTCCCGATCCGAGTGGTGCCGGCGAGATCTGCACGACGCCGGGAATGCCGCAGGACGTCCGCGTCTCGCCCGACGGCAAGACCTTCTACATCGCCGACATGATGGCCGACGGCGTCCACGTCGTCGACGGCGAGACGCTGCGCCAGACCGGCTTCATCGAGACCGGCATCGGCGCCCACGGCCTCTATCCGAGCCGCGACGCCAGGTACCTCTATGTCGCCAACCGCGGCAGCAACGAGATCCGCGGCAAGCGGGCCGGACCGGGCAGCATTTCGGTGATCGACTTCGCCACTGGCAAGGTCGTGCAGAACTGGCCCATCCCCGGCGGCGGCAGCCCCGACATGGGCAACGTCAGTGCCGACGGCAAGTACCTGTGGCTGTCGGGGCGTTTCGACGACGTCGTCTATCGCATCGACACGACGAGCGGTGCGGTCGACAAGATCAAGGTCGGGCGCGAGCCGCACGGGCTCACGGTCTGGCCGCAGCCGGGGCGCTACTCGCTGGGGCATACGGGCAACCTGCGCTGAAGTCTTCGGGTTCGACTGCGCTTCTCGCGAACGAGCGACACGGGCCGGGGATCGGCGGGCATGTCTCGGGCTGGGCGTCGCCCCGTGCCGGCTGATGGATCACGGTTCAGCGAGCTCCACCGGGCGCTCGAGATCGTTTGCGCCGGGCGCCGTCACCCGAGCCACGCCCACCACTTCCCGCCCCACGCTCTGGCAGGGCGCCTTACTTCTTGGCGCTTAGGGCCGTGACGTTCGACACGCCTGATGCGACATGGCCCGAAGGGACGTGCGCGGCGGCGTTCTCGATGTGACCGGTCTGATCGTCGAAGAAGAAGTCGGGCTCGAACTCGCGCAGGAATTCGCCCTTGGGAAGGCCGCCGAGGAACATCGCTTCGTCGATCTCGACGTTCCATTCCATCAACGTGCGGATCGCGCGCTCGTGCGCCGGGGCGCTGCGCGCGGTGACGAGCGCGGTGCGGATTCCCATGCCGTGGACCGGCTCGTGCTGCAGCCGCTGCAACGCCTGCAACAAGGGCTTGAAGGGCCCGGCGGCGAGCGGCGTCGTCGCCTGGTCGCGCTCGTGCGCCTGGAAGGCGTCGAGTCCGCTCGTCTGGAAGACGCGCTCGGCCTCGTCGGAAAAGAGCACTGCGTCGCCGTCGAAGGCGATTCGTACCTCTTTCGGGTGCTGGTCGGAGGCGCGCGCCGAGTGCGGGTACACGCGCGCCGCGGGAACGCCTGCTTCGAGGGCGGAGCGCACGTCGGCTTCGTTGGCGGAGAGAAAGAGATTCGCGGCGAGCGGCTTCAGGTAGCGCCACGGCGATTCGCCACGCGTGAAGACGCCGCGCTGGATCGGCATGCCGTAGGCCTGCGCCGAGCGGAAGACACGCATTCCCGAGACCGGGTCGTTGCGCGACAGAATGACGACCTCGACGCGCTGTGTCGTCGCGTCGTTGAAGGCGAGGAGCTTTTGCACCAGCGAGAAAGCGACGCCCGGCTTGGCCGCCAGGTCGATGCGCTCGAGCTGCAGCTGCATGTAGGCGCGGTCGTCGTTGGCCTCGAAGTGGCGGTTCTCTTCCTCGAAATCGAACAGCGCCCGCGACGAGATCGCGACGACGAGCTGGCCTTCGAGCGAAGCTGGCATGGCCGATGATACGAGCGCGTTCGCGCTCGTATCCCCATGTTCAGGATTGCTCCCTCCCGGCTTCGCGCCCCTCCCTCCACGAGGAAGGGGCGGACTCCTCCGGAGTCCCTTGTCGCCGCTGCTGTCGGCTACTTGATGAAACTGTTCAGCTGGATGATGGGAAGGAGGACTGCGAGGACGATCAGCATCACGACGCCGCCCATCGCGACGATGAGGAGCGGCTCGAGCACCGTCGCCATCTGCAGGGCGCGCCGCTGCACTTCGGCCGAGAGTTGCTTGGCGGCGCGCTCGAGCATCACCGGGAGCTGACCCGTCTGCTCGCCGAGGCGCGCGAACATGGCGAGGATGCCGGGAAAGCGCTTCTTGCCGGCGAGCGCCGAGGCGAGAGGCGCGCCTTCGCGTACCTGGACCAGCGCGTCCATCGCGTCGGCGCGCATGGCGCGATTCGAGAGCGTCTCGGCCGCCGCCTGCAGCGCTTTGAGGATGGGCACGCCGGCGCCGGCCAGCATCGCCAGCGTGCCGGCGAAGCGCGCCGCGTTGTAGCCGCGCGAGAGGCGGCCGATCAGCGGCAGGTCGAGCCAGCCGGCGTCGAAGCGCTCGCGGAACGCCTCGTTGCGCAGGCTGTAGGCGAGGATGCCGGCCGCTGCGGCCACGCCGACGACGACGAGCCAGCCCCAGCTGCGCAGGAAGCCGCTGACGGCCATCATCGCGATCGTGAGCAGCGGCAGCGCTCGCTTCGAGCTCGTGAAGACGGTCGCCACCTGCGGTACGACGTAGGTGACGAGGAAGATGACGATGACGAAGGCGATGACGGAGACGATTGCCGGATAGAGCGTCGCGCCGATCAGGCGGCCCTTCAGCTCTTCGCGCGCCTCGAGGTCGTCGGCGAGACGCTCGAGGACGATGCCGAGGGCGCCGCTTTGCTCGCCTGCGGCGACGACGCCGCGATAGACGTCGTCGAACTCGCGCGGCGCGCCGCCCAGGGCCTGCGCGAACGGCGCGCCGGCGTTGACCTCGCTGCGCAGGTGGGCGACGAGCTCGCGCTGCTTCGGGTCCTCGGCTTCGTCGCTGAGAGCGGTCAGCGCGCGCTCGAGCGGTAATCCCGAGCCGACCAGTCCGGCGAGCTGGCGCGTCCACACCGCCAGGCCCGTGGCGTTGAAGACGCGGCGGCTGAGGCGCATACCGGCCGGCGCGGTGCCCGCCGACAAGACCTGGGTAACGGCGAGCGGAACGAGCGCCTGCGCGCGAAGCTGCGAACGCGCGGCGCGCGCGTTGTCGGCCTCGAGGAGGCCGTTTGTCGACTTGCCGAGCGCGTCTAGCGCCTCGAAGCGAAACGCAGGCATCGCCGGACCAGGACCTGCCGGGCGTCAGGCCGGCGCAGGGGTGCTGTGTTCAATCTCGCGTCACCCGGATCACCTCTTCCGGCGAGGTGATGCCTTCGTCGACGAGGCGCTCGCCGTCTTCGCGCATCGAGCGCAGCCCCGACGCTTCGGCGGCGGCGAAGATCTGCGACTCGGCGGCGCGGCCGTGGATGAGCGCCTGGATCTCGTCGCCCACCTTCATCAGCTCGTAGACACCGGTGCGGCCCTTGTAGCCCGTCATGCCGCAGTGCTCGCAGCCGACCGGGTGATAGCGGCCGAGCGCGCCGACCTTGCGGCAATGCAGGCAGAGCTTGCGGACCAGCCGCTGCGCGAGCACGCCGATCAGGCTCGACGAAAGCAGGAACGGCTCGACGCCCATGTCGATCATCCGCGTCACCGTGCTCGGCGCGTCGTTCGTGTGCACCGTCGCGAGCACGAGGTGGCCGGTCAGCGACGCCTGGATCGCGATCTGCGCCGTCTCGTAGTCGCGTATCTCGCCGATCATGATGACGTCGGGGTCCTGGCGCAGGATCGCGCGCAACGCCTTGGCGAACGTCAGGTCGATCTTCGCGTTGACCTGCGTCTGGCCGATCCCGGCGAGCTCGTACTCGATCGGGTCCTCGACCGTCAGCACGTTCGTTCCCGCGGTGTCGATGCGGCTCAGCGAGGCGTACAGCGTCGTCGTCTTGCCCGAGCCGGTCGGGCCGGTGACGAGGATGATGCCGTGCGGCTGATGGATCAGCGTGTCGAAGCTGGAAAGCACGTCGCCGCTCATTCCGAGGCCTTCGAGCGTGAACTTCGACTCGGCCTTGTCGAGCAATCGCAATACGGCGCGCTCGCCGTGCGCCGAAGGCAGCGTCGAGACGCGCACGTCGACGGCGCGGCCGCCGATGCGCAGCGAGATCCGCCCGTCCTGCGGCAGCCGGCGCTCGGCGATGTCGAGCTCGGCCATGATCTTCAGGCGCGAGACGAGCGCCGCGTGCAGCGCCTTGTTCGGCTGGACGACTTCGCGCAGCGTTCCGTCGACGCGAAAGCGGACCGAGCTCGAGCGTTCGTAGGGCTCTATGTGGATGTCGCTGGCGCCGTCCTTGGCCGCCTGCGTGAGCAGGGCGTTGAGCATGCGGATGATCGGCGCGTCGTTCGACGCTTCGAGCAGGTCTTCGATCGCCGGCAGCTCCTGCATCATCCGCGACAGGTCGACCGAGCTTTCGACTTCGCCGATCACGACCGCGGCGCTCGACTCGCCGCCGGCATACGCGGCGGCGATGCGGCCGACGAGCGTGTCGGCAGGTTCGCGCTCGAAGGCGTCGATGTCGTAGAGGCGCAGCACTTCGGACAGCGCTGGCAGGCCGACCGTCTCGGGTGCCCAGAGGACCAGGCGCGAGCCGTCGTCTTCGAGCAGCAGCGTATGCGCCTTGGCATAGGCGTAGGGAAGCGGATGGCGCGCGCCCATAGCTCGGCCCCTCAGCCGCCGCCCGGTGCCGGGCCGGAGGCCGGCGGCGGCGCGGGCACGAGCACCGGCGCCGAGGCCGGCGGTTCGGGCTGTACCGGCTTCGGCGGACGCAGCGCACCGGGTGCGGTCCCGGGCGAGCTCTGCGGCGCCGCGAGCGGATCGCCGGTGTTCTCGAGACGGCGCAGCGGCGGGATGACCGGCGAATCGTTGATCGGAACGACCAGGCTCGATGGCGGCTGCATGTCCTTCTGGAAGCCGCGGATCTGCTCGTAGCGGTCGAGCGAGAGGCGGTTCGCGGTCTCGGCGTCGCGCATCACGACCGGGCGCAGGAAGACCATCAGGTTGGTCCTCGTCTTCGTGCGGCTCTCGCTGCGGAACAGCGCGCCGAGATACGGAATGTCGCCGAGGAGCGGCACCTTCGACCGGTTGTCCGTGTATTTGTCCTCGATCAGGCCGCCGAGGACGAGGATCTGCCCGTCGTCGACGACGACCGTCGACTCGATCGAGCGCTTGTCGGTCGACGGGCCGGCGTTCGATGTGCCGGGCGCGACCTGCGACGACAGGCTCGACGATTCCTGGAAGATCGTCATGCGGATCGTTCCGTTCTCGCCGATCTGCGGCCTGATGCGCAAGGTGATGCCGACGTCCTTGCGCTCGATCGTCTGGAACGGATTGGTCGTGCCGGTGCCGGTGCTGGTGAACTGGCCGGTCACGAACGGCACGTTGCTGCCGACGACGATCTTGGCTTCCTCGTTGTCGAGCGTGACGAGGTTCGGCGTCGAAGCGATGTTGGTGTTCGTCTGGCTCTGCAGGGCGCGCGCGATCGCGGCGAGTCCGTACTTGCCGAAGAAGTTGTGCACGAGGCCGACGTTGAGCCCTTCGCCGAGCGAGATGCCGCTGGCGTTTCCGGAAATCTGCGCCTGTGTGATGTTGAGCAGGTTGCCGGTCGTGCCGAAGTTCGTCCCGCCGACGATCGCATTCGTGTTGCTGGAGTTGGAAAGCAGCCCCTGCCACTGGAACCCGAAGTCGGCGGCGTTGTCGCCCGTCACCTCGACGATCAGGCTTTCGATGTAGACCTGCGCCCGCCTCTCGTCGAGCTGGTCGATCATCGCCCGCACCTGGCGATAGAGTGGCTCGGGCGCGGTGATGATGAGCGAGTTCGTCGCCGGGTCGGCCTGGATGAAGCCGCCGGTCGACGGTGCCGCCGAAGCGCTGACCGGCGCCGCCGCCTGGGGCGAGACCGCGTTCGCCGTTCCGGCGGATCCCGGCGGGTTCGTCCCGAGCGGGCTCGGCGTCGGCGAACCGCTCGACGATGCGCCCGCGCCACCGCCGCCGCTGAAGGCGGCGCGCAACACCGTGGCGAGCTTGACGGCGTCGGCATTCTTCAGGTGCACGACCCAGATGTTGCCGCTCGCCGCCGCGCCTTGCGGTGGCGCGTCGAGCTTGGCGATCAGCTGGCGCACGCTCGCCAGCTTGCTCGCGTTGGCGCTGCGCACGATCAGCGAGTTGCTTCGCGAATCGACGTAGATCGACGACGCCGTGGCCGCTGCCGCGCCGCCCGGCGCGCCCGGGCTCGTCGGGCTGTCGGTGAGGCGCTGGACCAGCGGCGCGATGTCGGAGGCGACCGCATAGCGCAGGGGGATGACCTCGACGTCGCCGCTCGACGGCACGTCCATCGCCGCGATGATCTTGCCGATGCGCTGCAGGTTGTCGGCGTAGTCGGTGATGACGAGCGTGTTGTTGCCCGGGTTGGCGTTGATCGTGTTGTTCGGCGTGATGAGCGGGCGCAGCACCGGCACGAGGTTGTTCGCGTTCTCGTGGCTGAGGCGAAAGATCTGCGTGATCACCTGGTCGCCGCGGCGCGAGACCCCGTCGATCGAGACCGTCCCCGCCTGCAGCTTGGCGTCGGCCTCGGGAACGACCTTGAAGAGCCCGCCGACTTCGACGACCGTGAAGCCGAGGCCGCGCAACGCTGCGAGGAAATTGAGATACGCCTCGTTCGGCGTCAGCGGCTCTTCGCTGTAGAGCGTCATCGTGCCCTTGACGCGCGGATCGACGATGAACTGCTGGCGCAGGATCGCCGCCATCGCCCGCGTCACGCCTTCGATGTCGGCGTTGACGAAATTGAGCGTCACCGCCTCGCCGCGAAAGCGCGCCGCGGGCTGGGCCCGGGCCAGAGGCGGCGGTGCGGCGATCAGGAGCGCCATCGCCAGCGCGACGGCTCTCGATGCGGCTCGCGCACGCGCGGCGCGGGTTGAAGTCATGGTCATCCGATCGAAATGATCGACCGTGCGCCGTCGCGCCGACCGATGATGTTGAGCAGGTTCGAGAGCGCCGCCTCGTCGGCAGCTGCGGATCGCGCCTCGCCGCGGAACTTCACGCCGCCGGGACCCCAGGTGCCGCTGCCGCTGAGCTGCAGCGCTCCCTCCTGCGTCGAAAGCGTCAACAGGGTTGCGCCGTTTGCCCCCGATCCGCCGGTCACGGTCACGTGATAGCTCCCCAGCGTCTCGAGCGTGGTCAGACGCGACGACACGCCTTCGAGTTCCACGTCGACGCGGCCTTCCATGCGCCAGCGGCCTTCGACCTGTTCGATCGTCACCCCGGGAGACGCGAGGCGGACGTTGCCGCCGAGCTGCATGGTGTTCCACGGCGTGCCCAGGCCGCCGAGCCAGGCGCTCGGCCACGTACCGACCGCGCCGACGGGCGGAAGCAGGGTCGCCTTGATGCGGCCCAGGCCCGGCCGGATCTCGATCCTCATGTCGGTGGCGATGCAACAAGGCTGGCGAACCGTCAGCAAGGCGCCGTAAAGGCGCGGCGCGAGCGTCCACCCGAGACGCCCGGGCAAGGTGCTCGCGTCGCGGCTGTCGGCGCCGCCGGCGAGGACCGGGACCGCGCTGCCCGACCAGATCGTGCCTTGTGCATCGGCGAGGATGAGGCGCTGGTTGCTCGCCGACGCCACCGCCTGCGCCAACCAGGCGGCCGGCGCGAAAAGAACGAGGGCAACGACGACGCCGACGATCGCGCCGGCGACCGCCCAGCGGACCGCCGCGCCGCGTTCGCCGTCCCACGCCTGCTCGGCGAGCGTCGATTCGCTCCAGCCGCTGCCGGCCAGCGTCGGGCTCCAGAGCTGGCGATTGCGCTTGCGCCGGATCATGTCGCGCTTCCCACGCTGACGATGATCGAGCCGTTGTAGCCGGCAGCTGCCTTGACCAGCTGGGCTTCGAGCGGGCGGGCGCGTGCCGCGCTGCGCGCTTCGCCGAGCCAGCCGCGCAGCGCATCGGCCGCAACGCCGCTGAAAGTGAGCGTCGCCCGCTCGCCCTGGACGACGAGCTTGGCCTTGTCGCCCAGCCGCGCCGTCGCCGCGCGCAAGGCCGTCGCCGCCTGCTCGGCCGGGACCGGCGACGCCGCGCGCAACGTCTGCATCTCGGCCGCGGCCATCTGCATCTGCTGCATCTGCTGATCGAGCTTGTCGATGTCGATAGGCGCCTGACGCAGCGTGCGCAGCGCCGGCTGGATCAGCACGAGCCAGCCGAGCAGCGCCACGACGGCGACGAGCATGACGACGACGAACTGCTTTTCGCGCGGCGTGCGCGCCTGCCAGAAGCGGCCGGCCTGATCGCGCGCGTCGTTGAGCGCGGGCGGCAAGGTCGTGGCGGCGGCGCTGCTCATCGAATCGGATTCACGCAGCGCTCGGCGTGCGGGCCCGCGTCACGACGAGGCGGCCTTCGCTGGCGTCGACCTGCAATCCGGCCGGCCGGAGCGCGGCGCGGAACTGTGCAATCTGTGCGTCGCTCCAGCCGCTCGCGGCGAGCGTGAGCTTGCCGGGCTCGAAGCGCAGGTTCTCGACCGGTGGGCGCTCGCGGGGCCACGCTGCTGCCGCCGCCTTCAGCATGGGCTCGAGGTCACCGTCGCCGGGCTTGCCGGCCAGGGTGCGCAGCGCCTGGGTCTCGCGCAGCATCACGGCGCCGGCATCGCGCTGCAGATCGGCGTCGCTGACGCGCGGATAGGTCGCCTTGACGAGTGCCTGGATCGCGTTTCGCCGCGCCTCGACGACGCCCTGCTGGTGCCAGGCCCACAGGTTGAGGCCTGCGATCTGCACGGCGGCAAGAAGGGCGACGCCGATGCGCACCGGCCGCCACGCCGGGCTCATCGCCTGGCGCAGCCAGTCGCCCAGGGCGCGCGCGCCGCGGGTTCGCCGCGCGAGGTCGAACTGGCGCAGGTTCCAGAGGCTGCGTCCGGCCTGGAGCAGGCGCTGCTCCGCGGGCATGACCGTGACCGGCGCGCCGAGCCAGCGCTCGGCAGCGACGGCCGCCATCGGTGCTGCCGTCCAGCGCGTCGCTGGCGGAGCCGGGGCCGGAACGACGGCGCGCGCCAGGCCGCCTTCCAGGCGCAGGGTTGCCACGCCTTCGGCGTGCGCCCAGGTCAGCAGCACGCCGCCGGGCGAGCCGGCTTCGCCCGCNTNGGGCAGATGGAAATGGCCGATCGGCGGGTCGTCGGGCCAGGCGATCGGGACGACCCGGTCGACGAATACGCCGCTGCGCTCCAGGACTTCCAACTCTTCCTTCAGCCAGGCGCGGTCGACTGCGGCGATCCACGTCGGCTGGCCGGCAACGGCGAGGGGGGCGACGGCGAGGTGGACGGAATCGGCCTCCTCGAGCAAGGCTTCCTCGAGCACCCCGACGAGAGCGGCGCGCAGGCGCGAGGCAGGCGCCTTGGGCAGGGTGATGCGGTGCCAGCCGACATCGTTCTCGCCGACGACGGCAATGACTTGCGAGCGGCGCGGCAGCAGCGCCGCGGCGGCCTCTCCCTGGGCTTCGTAGGCGATGCCGTCGGCGCTCGTGACGTAGGCGTATTCACGGCGTCGCGCTGGCCCGGGCGCAGGCTCGCCGGGCGCGCGCGCGCGCAGGCGCCGGTGCTCAGAGAGCTGGATCACGAGGGTCGACATGGGCGAGCGCCAAAGGCTACCCGCATTTTAGGCAGCCGCAAAACGAAAACCTTCGCAATCAAGGACTTACATCCGTGTCTTGTAGCGTCTTCGCAGAATTGCTCCTCACTTTTGCGCGCCCTCTCAGGAGGTCGACGAGTCCCGGCTCGAGACGCGCTCGCGCTGCAGGACAACGACGTCGAGGCCGCGCCGCTGCACCAGCGATCGCTGCTCGAGGACGACATCGCCGAGACGCAGCCGGCCGCGGACCTCGAAGTAGTTCGAGCCGACGGCAACGCGATCGAAGCTCGACGCCGGCAGCGAAGGAGCGAGGGCTTGCAGATCGGCGGCCGACTTGATCGGCACGCGCTGACGCGACTGGACGATTCGCTCGGCCGTCGCCAGGTCGAGCCCGGGCACCGCGGCAACGAGGACTTCGCGCGCCGCGGTGTTGACGTTGACGAAGGTCTTTTCCGGCAGTACGACGACGTAGGGCTCGAGCGCGCGCAAGGCCTCGGCGTCGATGCCGAGCCACGCCAGTTGCGCCGCCGAACGCGGCATCAGGGGCGGGTTCGCCGGCGGCGGCGTGGCCGGCGATGGCGCCGACGCGGCGCTCGCTGCCGGGTTGGGAGGAACGATCGGCGTGGCGTCGCGCAAGCCCGCCGCGATGCTCGTCGCGACGTCGGCCGAGACGCCGATCGTCTCGCACAGTCGTTGCAGCGCCGCCATCTCGACCGGGTCGATCTTGCCGCCGGAGACGAGGTTGGCGACGTTGTAGCGGCCCTGTGCGTCGGTGATCGCGCCGGACAGGAAGGCGTCGGGAGCGTCGTCGGTGTTCGACTTGTCGGCGGCGAGAAAGGTCGACAGGCGCGCTTCGGCGAGCGGCACCGCCCACGGCTCGCCCAGGTGGTCCGTCCCGCCGTTGCGCGCGTCCTCGCGCAGGATCAGGCGAGCCCAGTCGAGGGCACCGGACAGGATCCACGCCGATTGCGCTCGCGCCCGCTCCGCGGCCTCGACCTGGACCGCACGCCATTGCTGCCAGAGCATCGACGTCGCCAGGGTGGCGACGAGAGCGACGATGATCATCGCCGTGAGCAGCGCTGCGCCGGCTTCGCCGGCGTGGGCGCCGGTTCTCGAGGCCGCTCCCTCCCCGCTGCGCTCCCCTCCCGCCGAGAGGGAGGGGCCGGCTCCTGCGGAGCCGCCAGGTTCCGGGTGGTGCCGGTCTGTCATGGCGCGATCAGCGTGTCGCGAACGAGGTTGCCGGCCAGGCCGCTGCCCGGAGCGAAGGTGAGCATCAAACGGACGCCCGAAGGCAGCGCCTGGCGCGTCGCGCCCGGAGGCGCCGACGCCGCGGCATTGATGTCGCCGGTCGACTGGCAGTTGCTCCAGGCGTTGCCCTGGTAGAAGTAGACCTGCCACTGGTCGAGGCCGGCGAGGGCACGCAACTGGCCCGGCTCGTTGCCCTGGAACTGCTGCGTTCGCAGCCAGCCGTCCTGCAGCGCTGTCGTCGTCGTCACCGCCGGCCCGGCCCAGCGTTGCCACGTCGAGGCCGTTCCATCGGGCCTCAGCGACCAGGCGACAACCTGCAGACCGCCCTCGGTGCGGCGGGTCAGGCGCACCGTCTGGCCGTCGCAGGTCAGCGCGGGAACCGCGCTGCTCTCCTGCAGGGCAGCCAGGTCCTGCTCCCACTGCAGGACGACCGTCTGCAATCGCAGGGTCTGCTCGAGCCGGGTCTGGCTGGCCTCGCGCGTGCGCACGATCCCGTCGACGCCTTGCCAGGCCATGAGCGACATGATCGCCATGATGACGAGGGCGACGAGCACCTCGACGAGCGTGAAGCCGCCTGACGCCGGCACGAGCTTCACGATCGGCCCAGGATAGTCGACAGCAGGAGCAGTGGCACGCCGGTCTCGTCGAGGACCTGGGCGTCGACGCGCCTGAAGTTCGGATTCGGCGTCGGCCGCACGACCAGCTTTCCGGCGTAGGTGCGGCCGAGCTCGTCGCAGCTAAAGTCGCTGTCGCCGATGTCGGGGAAGACGTGCGCGAGCTTGAGCGCGGTCAGGCGGTTGTCGGCGCACCACTGTGCCGCCGTCACTTCGGCGAGGCGGGTCGTGTTGTTCGTGAGCGAGCCCGCAGCCCTGATTCCGGCGCCGATCGTGACGGCGACGATGGCCAGGGCGACCAGCACCTCGATCAGCGTGAAGCCGCGCGCCGGCGAGCCGCTCACGGCGCAATGGTGGCGCCGTCGACGGCGACGACGACGAAGGGACCAACGCCGTCGGTCGCGAGCGTCAGCCGCTGGTCTTCCAGGCGAAGCGTGATGCGCTGCTCGCCGATCAGCGGTTCAGGGCCGAGGATGACGGCGCGCGCTCCTATCACCTGGGCCGCGGTTCCCGGTTCGAGCCAGTGCGTCGGCAAGGGGTCGGTCGGCGGCAAGCCGACGAAACGAAATCCGGCACCGTCGGGATCCTGCGCCAGCGGTTCCCAGCGCGCCGCGAGGCCCGAGGCACGCGCCTCCGCACGCGCCGATTCGAGCAACGCGGCGAGGCGCGCCGCTTCCTGCTCGAGCTTCGATGCCGCCGGGTCGCGCAGGGCCAGGCTCGCGAGCGCGCTCGCGATCGCGATCAGCGCGACCACGATCATCAATTCGATCAGCGTGAAGCCGCGTGGTTGCCGCGGGCCGGCGGCCGGGCGCCGGCCCGCCCCAAGCGCGGCCGCGCCCCCTCGAGGGGCAGCGAACGAAGAGAGGCGCCATCGGCCTCTGCTACTGCCAGGAACCGATGTCCGCATTGTTGCCCTCGCCGCCGGCGACGCCGTCGGCACCGAAGCTGTAGACGTCGATCTCGCCCTTCAGCCCGGGATTGGCGAACTGGTACGGATGGCGCCAGGGGTCGCTCGGCAGCTTGTCGAGATACGGCCGCCAGTTCGGCGGGATCGGGCCGACGGTCGGCTTGGCGACGAGCGCCTGCAGGCCTTGCTCGGCGGTCGGATAGCGAAGGTTGTCGAGCTTGTAGAGTTTCAGCGCCTGCATCAGGTTGTTGACGTCGGTGCGCGCCGCAGTGACGCGCGCGTCGTCGGCGCGGTCGAGCATGTTGGGGACGATCAGGGCGGCCAGCACGCCGATGATGACGAGAACGACCATCAGCTCGATCAGGGTGAAGCCGCGTCTGTGGCGGAGGGATTTCATCGTCACGCGCATCGTGGAGTTCTACCGGGCAGGCGCCTCGTGGGCATAGACGCTCGATCATAATCCGCGCATGTACGCGCGAGTCTCGGCGTTCGTGATCTGGTCGCTCGTTGCCGCGACCGCCATGTTCTGGGCGCTTCGCTTCGGCGTGCAGGCGCCGCGGGCGCCGGCCTACGCGGTGCCGATCGATCGAGCGACGCCGTTGCGCGGCGATCTGGCGCGGCTCTTCGGTGCCCCGGTGACGGTCGCCGCGCTGCCCGAGGCGCTGCCCGAAGCGCCGTCACGCTTTCGCCTCGTCGGCGTCATGGCCCCGAAGTCGAAGTCGGCCGAGGGCTCGGGGCGTTACGGTCTGGCGCTGATCGCCGTCGACGGCAAGCCGGCCAGGGCCTTCGCGGTCGGGTCGCGCCTCGACAGCAAGCTCGTGCTGCAGTCGGTCGGGCTGCGCACGGCTTCGCTCGGGCCGGCCGAAGGATCGCGCAGCGTTCTGCTCGAGATGCCGCCCTTGAACGCGGCGGCGACCGGTGCGCTTCCCGTCCCCGGCTCGCAAACGGGCCTGCCGGCGCGGCCTTCGCCGCTGCCCGCAGCGGCGCCGGTCCCGCTACCGCCGCCCGCGCCGGCGCTCGGCTCCGCGCCGGTGCCTGCAACGCAGGCGCAGAGCACGCCTCCGGCGGCAGCACTCAATCCGCCGATCAATCCGGGCCTCCCCGCCGCTGACAACATCCGCTCGCAATAGCGAGTGACAGCGCGAACCGCCTACTGCAGGAACAACCGGTACGCGGGATTGCCGGTCTCGTCGGCGCAGGGATAGTGCAGCGTCTCGAGGAAGTCGCGGAACGCCGTCTCGTCGGCAGGCGGAACCTGGATGCCGACCAGGATCCGGCCATAGTCGGCCCCCTGGTTGCGGTAGTGGAACAGGCTGATGTTCCAGCCCGCGGGCATGCTCGACAGGAATCGCATCAGCGCTCCGGGCCGCTCCGGGAAGACGAAGCGATAGAGCCGCTCGTCACGGGCCAGCGCGCTGCGCCCGCCGACCATGTGACGCACGTGCTCCTTGGCCAGCTCGTCTCCGGTCAGGTCGAGGGTGGGAAAGCCGTGGCTCGCGAAGCGTCGCGCCAGGCGGGCCGACTCGGCCCGGTCGATCGTGGCGATGCCGACGAAGACGTGCGCCTGGTCGGCATCGGAGATCCGGTAGTTGAACTCGGTCACGGCGCGCGGTCCGATAAGCTCGCAGAAACGCCGGAAGCTCCCGTGCTCTTCGGGAATGGTGACGGCGAACAGCGCCTCCCGCTCCTCGCCGACTTCGGCGCGCTCGGCGACGAAGCGCAGGCGGTCGAAGTTCATGTTCGCACCGCAGGCGATGGCAATGTAGGTCTCGCCCTTGGTCCGCCGCTTCTGCACGTATTGCTTGATCGCCGCGACGCCCAGCGCACCGGCCGGCTCGAGGATGCTGCGCGTGTCCTCGAAGACGTCCTTGATCGCAGCGCACGCGGCATCGGTGTCGACGACGATCCACTCGTCGACGAGCCGGCGCGCGAGGCGAAAGGTTTCGGCGCCGACCCATCGCACGGCGGTGCCGTCGGAGAAAAGGCCGACATCGTCGAGGCGGACGCGGCGGCCGGCGCGGATCGAGCGCAGCATCGCGTCGGAGTCGTTCATCTGCACGCCGACGATGCGGATCTCGGGCCGCACCGCCTTGACGTAGGCGGCGATTCCCGAGATCAGTCCGCCGCCTCCCACGGCGACGAAGATCGCGTCGATCGGCCCCTGATGCTGGCGCAGGATCTCCATCGCGATCGTGCCCTGTCCGGCGATCACGTCGGGGTCGTCGAAGGGATGGACGAAGGTCAGGCCCTTCGCAGCCTCCAGCTCGAGGGCATGCGCGTGCGCGTCGGAATAGCTGTCGCCGTGCAGCACGACCTCGCCGCCGAGAGCGCGCACGGCGGCGACCTTCAGCGACGGCGTCGTCGTCGGCATGACGACGAGCGCCTTGCAGCCGAGTCGGTGCGCAGCCAGGGCGACGCCTTGGGCGTGGTTGCCGGCCGACGCGCAGATCACGCCGCGGCTGAGGGCAGGCGCCGGCAGATGCACCATCTTGTTGTACGCGCCGCGCAGCTTGAAGCTGAAGACGGGTTGCGTGTCTTCGCGCTTGAAGAGGACCCGGTTGCCGAGGCGCGCCGAAAGGCGCGGCGCCGGATCGAGCGGCGATTCGATCGCCACGTCGTAGACCCGGGCCGTCAGCACCTTCTGCAGGTAGCCGGCAAGCGGCAGGGGGCGCTGCCGAGGCTTGCGCGACACGGGTTTGCGGGGTGATGTCGCCATGCCTTGTGGTGTCTTTGAGCGGCTGACGATTGCGGCGCCGCATCATACGCGGCGCCGGCCCGCGAAGAGCGGGGAAAGCGCGCCCCGAAGCGCAGAAAAAAGCCCAAGGCATCGCTGCCTTGGGCTGAATCCACCAATGGAGGAGGTGGAGGAGACAATCGGCCCGGCGATGGCGTGAGCCTTGACAGCGCACGCGACGTCGACCGGCTGAAAACGAGTGTAGGGCGTTTTTTGTTGCAGTGCAATATCGATCGAAGGAGGTGAGCGGAAATGGAGTGCACGATCGACTGGTTGCCCGAAAGCGGCATGGCTTTCAGCGCCGAGACCGGCAGCGGGCACTTGCTGACGATGGACGGCGCGGCCGACGGCGGGGGCCGCAATCTCGCGCCCCGGCCGATGGAAACGGTGCTTGCCGGAACCGGCGCCTGCACCGCCTACGACGTCGTCCTCGTCCTGCGGCGCGGGCGGCACGACGTGCGCGGCTGTCGCGTGAAGGTGAGCGCTGAGCGTGCGCCGAGCGATCCCAAGGTGTTCACGAAGATCGGGCTCCACTTCGTGGTGACGGGCATGGCACTGTCACCTGCCGCCGTCGAGCGGGCGATCGCGCTGTCGCACGAGAAGTATTGCTCGGCGACGATCATGCTCGGCAAGACGGCCGAGATCACGACGAGCTTCGAGATCCGGCCGGCGGGATCGGCGCCGGCCAGCAGCGAACGCGCTCAGAGGTAGTGAGCCGTCGTCGTCATGACGCGCGCGGCGGCGCGCATGGCAACGCGCACGGGCCAGGGCAGCGAGGCCGCTCCGGCCTGCTGCGCGGCAAGCGCATGGCGCCCTTCGTCGTCTTTCATCTGCGTCACGATCGCACGCGAGGCGAGATCGGCGGCGGGCAGCCGATCGAGGTGCTCCTCGAGATGCCGCTCGACCTGGCGCTCGGTCTCGACGACGAAGCCGAGGCTCGCCGCGCTCCCGGCGCGCGCCGCGACCAGGCCGATCGTGAACGCGCCGAGGTACCACAACGGATTGAGCAGGCTCGGTCGCGCACCGAGCTCGCGCAAGCGCTCCGAAGTCCAGGCGAGGTGATCGGACTCCTCCGCGGCTGCCGCCTGGAACTGGCGCCGAAGCACGTTGTCGGAGGTCGCCAGCGCCTGGGCGCTGTACAGCGCCTGAGCGCAGACCTCTCCGACATGGTTGACCCGCATCAACGCTCCCGAAGCGCGCCGCGAAGAATCGTCGAGGGGCATCTCCGGAGCCGGCGAAACTGGCCTCGGGCGCCCGGGCGAGGGCGTGCTCGTCAGCGCGCGCAAAGCCTGGTCGACCACGGCGAGCGCACGGTCGGCGGCGGAGTGTCCTGGAGGCGTCATCGGCGGCGCGAGGATACCGCGATGAGGCCGATACATCCGGCGAAATCCTCGTTGTGCCAAGACAACATAAGCCCTTTTTTTGCTCGGCAAGGCTTTGCAGCATCGGGCCCCTCTGGTGCAATACGTACAACTTCCGCAAAGGGGGTTGTGCCTGATCTGCTCCAGCGCGGGTGATTGGTGATCGGGACCTCTTGTTCAACCTAGGAGATAGTCGCAATGAAAAAATCTCTGCTCGCTCTCGCGGTATTGGGCGCTTTTGCCGGCGCTGCGTCGGCGCAGTCTTCGGTCACTCTCTACGGCACGGTCGACCTCAGTGCCAAATACGTCAAGAACGACGGGTCGGACAAGCGCCTGTCGCTGAGCCAGGACGGTATCAACAGCAGCCAGCTCGGTTTTCGCGGCATTGAAGACCTGGGCGGCGGCCTGAAGGCCGGGTTCACGTTGCTCGGCGGCGTCAATGCCGATACCGGTACGGCGAACTCCAAGTTCTGGAATCGTCGCTCGACGCTGAGCCTGTACAGCAACATGGGCGAACTGCGCCTCGGTCGCGATTACACCCCGACGTTCTGGAACGAGACGATCTATGACGCGTTCGGCACGAACGGTCTGGGCAGCTCGCTGAACGTCGCGCAAGCCTACAACGGCACGCGTCAGGACAACTCGATCGGCTACTTCCTGCCGTCGAACCTGGGCGGCTGGTACGGTCAGGCGATGGCCGGGGCGGGCGAGGGTGGCACGACGCAGGACAAGCCGGGCCGTTATCTCGGTGGCCGGCTCGGCTTTGCTGCCGGTCCGTTCGACGTCGCGGTCGCGTATGCGCAGCAGCGCTATGACTTCGCGTCTGGCCTGGATATTGCCGGAGGCACGCAGGACACTTGGAACGCCGGTGGCTCGTGGAACTTCGGCTTCCTGACGTTGATGGGCTACTACCAGCACGACAAGCTTGACCACTTCAAGGAAGACCGCTTCCATCCGAGCATCATCGTTCCGATGGGTCAGGGCGAGGTTCACTTCGGCTACGACTACAGCAAGCTGAAGAGCGACACCGGGCTGTCGAACAAGATCAGCCAGTGGAAGGCCACCTACCAGTACAACCTGTCGAAGCGCACTGCGATCTACACGACGGGTTCGATCCTCGACAACGGCGATCTGTCGAGGGCCTCGGTCTCCGGCGGCTCGACGATCACTGCAGCGCCGACCGCGGGCGGCAAGTCGAAGGGCTGGGAACTCGGCGTTCGCCACTTCTTCTGATCGACCGCTCGCCTCGAGCGAGCTCGATGGTCAGTACTTCAAAGGCCGCCTTCGGGCGGCCTTTTTCATGGGCCCGATGCGGGCAATCCCCTTTGACGCATGGCGCACCTTTTGCTCTGATCGCCCCTCCCTCATGCTCGCTTTCGTCCTTCGCCGGCTCCTCCAGGCCATCCTCGTCATGCTGACGGTGGCCTTCATCGCCTTCATGCTGTTCCAGTTCGTCGGCGATCCGGTGACGAACATCCTGGGCCAGGATGCGACGCCGGCGCAACGCCAGCAGTTGCGCTCCGACCTGGGCCTCGACCAGCCGTTCCCGGTCCAGTTCGCCCGCTTCGTCGGCAACGCGGTTCGCGGCGAGTTCGGGCTCAGCCTGCGCCAGGGGCGCAAAGTCTCGTCGCTGATCGCCGAGCGGTTGCCGGCCACGCTCGAGCTGTCGTTTCTGGCGGCGCTGATCGCGCTCGTCTTCGGCATTCCGATGGGTGTCTACGCCGCCCTCAAGCGCGGCACTTTCCTGTCGCAGACGATGATGACGGTCTCGCTGATCGGCGTCTCCCTGCCGACCTTCCTGATCGGCATCCTGCTCATCCTCATCTTCGCCGTGACGCTGAAGTGGCTGCCGAGCTTCGGTCGCGGCGAGGTCGTCGCGTTCGGGCCCTGGACGACGGGCCTGACCAGCATCGACGGCGTGAAGCACCTGATCCTGCCGTCGATCACGCTGGCCGTCTTCCAACTCACGTTGATCATGCGGCTCGTTCGCGCCGAGATGCTCGAGGTCCTGCGCGCCGACTACATCAAGTTCGCCCGCGCCCGCGGCCTGCCCGACCGCGCCGTCTACTTCGGCCACGCCCTCAAGAACACGCTCGTCCCGGTCATCACGATCACCGGGCTGCAGCTCGGCTCGCTGATCGCTTTCGCCATCATCACCGAGACGGTCTTCCAGTGGCCGGGCATGGGACTGCTCTTCATCCAGGCGGTCACCTTCGCCGACATACCCGTCATGGCCGCCTACCTGTGCCTGATCGCGCTCATCTTCGTCGTCATCAACCTCGTCGTCGACCTGCTCTATTTCGCCGTCGACCCGCGCCTGCGTGTCGAGAAGCCGACCGGCGCCCACTGATCGAATGCCTGCCTGGAAATCATCAATGAAGAAATTCGCTCCCGCTCTCCTTGCCGCATCTCTTGCTTTCGCCGTCTCGTGGGCGCAGGCCGTGACCTTGCGCGTCGCCAACCAGGGCGACGTCCAGTCGATGGATCCGCATTCGCTCAACGAGAGCCTGCAACTGGGCTTCACCGCGAGTGTCTACGAGCCGCTCGTCGGTCGAGACCGGAAGATGGCACTGGTGCCGCTGCTCGCCACCAAGTGGACGCAGACGACGCCGACCGTCTGGCGTTTCGACCTGCGCAAGGGGGTGAAATTCCACGACGGCACGGCGTTCACGGCAGACGACGTCGTCTTCACCTTCAAGCGCGCCGCCGGCGAGGGCTCCGACATGAAGGGCTACACGCAGTCCTTCAAGACCGTGCGCAAGATCGACGACTTCACGGTCGAGATCGAGACCAATGCACCGTATCCGATCCTTCCTGACGTGATCTCGAACGTCTACGTCATGAGCAAGAAATGGTGCGAGGACAACAAGGCCGAGGTCCCGGTCGACCGGCGCAAGGGCATCGAGAACACGGCCAGCTTCAAGTCGAACGGGACCGGGCCGTTTCGCCTGCGCGAGCGGCAGCCTTCGGTGCGCACGACGCTGGTCCGCAACTTCAACTACTGGGACAAGATCGACAGCAACCTCGACGAGGTCGTCTTCACGCCGATCGGCAACGACTCGACTCGCGTCGCCGCCCTGCTTTCGGGCGAGATCGACATGATGGAGCCGGTGCCGCTGCAGGACGTCGAGCGCATCAAGTCGGCCGGCGGCTTCACCGTGCTGCAGGGCCCGGAGCTGCGCACGATCTTCCTCGGCATGGACCAGAAGCGCGACGAGCTGCAGTTCTCGAGCGTCAAGGGCAAGAACCCGTTCAAGGACAAGCGCGTGCGACAAGCCTTCTATCAGGCGATCGACATCGAGGCGATCAAGGCGCGCGTGATGCGCGGCGCGGCGACGCCGACGGCGCTCATGGTCGGGCCGGGAGTGCGCGGCTTCCAGGCCGACATGAACAAGCGCTTGCCCTATGACACCGAGGCCGCCAAGAAGTTGCTCGCCGACGCCGGCTACCCGGGCGGCTTCGAAGTCGGCATGAATTGCCCGAACGATCGCTACGTCAACGATGCGGCGATCTGCCAGGCGGTGGCGGCCAACCTCGCGCGCATCGGCGTCAAGGTCAACCTGATGGCCGAAACGAAGGTGACGTACTTTCCGAAGATCCTGCGCCGCGACACGAGCTTCTACCTGCTCGGCTGGACGCCTTCGACGGGCGATTCGCACGACGCGCTCACGAACCTCATGGCCACGCCGAACGACAAGGGCCAGGGCCAGTTCAATCTCGGCTCGTACAGCAATCCGAAGCTCGACGAGCTGACGCAGAAGATCCAGTCGGAGACCGACGAGAAGAAGCGCAATGAGATGATCCGCGAGGCGTTCAAGATCCATCAGGACGACGTCGGCCACATCCCGTTGCACCAGCAGGCGCTGGCCTGGGGCTTCGTCAACCGCGTCAGCCTGGTCCAGCTGCCCGACAACCGCATGTTCTTCAAGTGGATCACGCTGAAATCGAAGTAGTCGCCGACGGCGTCCCGGGCGGCTCCGCCGGCATGGAGCCGGCGCGGCGCGATCTTCCGCCTCCGGCCCCGGCCCCGGCGTCCGCGTCGGCACCCGGCCGCTTGGCGCGATTCATCGACGGCGACGTCTGGCACTCGTTTCGCACCTCGCCGATGGCGGTTGGTTCGGCCGCGGTGGCGCTCCTGTGTATCTTCTGCGCCGTCTTCGCCGGCTGGGTCGCCCCGCATAACCCGACCGACCTGGCGACGCTCGAGCTCGGCGACTCGATGCTGCCGCCGGCTTGGATGGCCGGCGGCACGGCGAAGTACCTGCTCGGTACCGACGAGCAGGGTCGCGATGTCCTCTCGGCCCTGATGTACGGTGCGCAGATCTCGCTGTTCGTCGGCGGCGCGTCGGTCGTGCTTTCGCTCCTGATCGGCGTCACCCTGGGGCTGGTCTCCGGCTACGCTGGTGGCCGGCTCGACGCGCTCATCATGCGCGTCTGCGACGTCATGCTGTCGTTCCCGTCGATCCTGATCGCGCTGCTCATCGCCGGCGTCGGACATGCGCTGTTCCCGGCCGCGCACGACACGCTGGCCTTCGGCGTGCTCATCATCGCCATCGCCTTGCCCGGCTGGGTGCAGTACGCCCGCGCCGTGCGCGGCTCGACGATGGTCGAGCGGCACAAGGAGTACGTCCAGGCGGCGCGCGTCATCGGCGTCTCGCCCTTGCGCATCATGCGCAAGCACGTGCTGCCCAACGTCATGGGGCCGGTGCTCGTGCTCTCGACGATCCAGGTCGCGACGGCGATCCTGGCCGAGGCGACGCTTTCCTTCCTCGGCGTCGGCGTGTCGCCGACCTCGCCATCGCTGGGCACCTTCATCAACGAGGGCAACAAGCAGCTCTTCAGTGGCGCCTGGTGGCTGGTGATCTTTCCCGGCTCGATGCTGGTCCTGATCGCGCTCAGCATCAACCTGTTCGGAGACTGGCTGCGCGACGCATTGAACCCGCGCCTGCGTTGACGGCATCGACCTGGCTCGGCGACTGTCTGCCCGATGCATTGAACCCGCGCCAGCGCTGGCGGTCGAAGTACATTTCCCGTATCTGCCAAGGAGTCGACCATGCGTCATTCATCGACCTTCCTGTGTTCCGCCGCGCTGCTGGCCGCCTCGTGCGCGCTGGCGGCCTGCGCGAGTACCGACTATCACTACTCGCAACTCTCCGGGTATCGCTATTTCCGCACTCCGATCGATACCTACCCGGTATCGATCATCCGCGTCGACGGCAAGGACAACGTGTTCAAGCCGGCGCTGGTCGACCCGGGCCTGCGCCAGGTCACCGTGCAGGGCCCGCCTGGGGGCGCCGGCGGCATCGGCGAGCAGCGGACGCTGGCGCTCGAGGTCGCGCCGTGCACGCGCTACTACCTGGTCGCGGTGAAGGCCAACAAGCTCGACTCCGACTTCAACGTGCGCATCGACTATCAGGAGCCCGTGCCCGGTTGCACACCGTCGAGCTCGTCCTGAGGCCGGTTCGCTCATGGCCGACCCGCTGCTCGACGTCCGTCACCTCCGGGTCGAATTTCCGACGCGTCGCGGCACGCTCGTCGCGCTCGACGACGTCTCGTTCGAGATCGCGCCGGGCGAGATCCTGGGCGTCGTCGGTGAGTCGGGCGCGGGAAAGTCGCTCACCGGTGCGGCGATCATCGGCCTGCTCGATCCGCCCGGGCGGATCGCCGCGGGCGAGATCCGCTTCGATGGACGCCGCATCGATGCCTTGCCCTACGAGGAGATGCGCAAGGTCCGCGGGCGTTCGATCGGCGCCATCTTCCAGGATCCGCTGACCTCGCTCGACCCGCTCTACACGATCGGGCAGCAACTCGTCGAGACGATCCGGACGCACCTGCCGGTGAACGCCGCCGAAGCGCGGCGCCGGGCCGTTCGCCTGCTCCAGGAAACCGGGATTCCCGCCGCCGAGGAGCGCCTCGAGCAGTATCCGCACCAGTTCTCGGGCGGGATGCGGCAACGCGTCGTGATCGCCCTGGCCCTGGCCGGCGAGCCGCGCCTCATCGTCGCCGACGAACCGACGACGGCGCTCGACGTCTCGATCCAGGCGCAGATCATTTCTCTGCTGAAGCGCTTGTGCAAGGAGCACGGGGCGGCGGTGATGCTCGTCACCCACGACATGGGCGTGATCGCCGAGACCTGCGACCGCGTCGCCGTGATGTACGCCGGCCGCATCGTCGAGATCGGGCCGGTCGGCTCGGTCATCCACGCGCCGGCGCATCCGTATACCACCGGGCTGATGGGATCGATCCCGGCGATGGACGAGGATCGTGCACGCCTGTTGCAGATCGACGGCGCGATGCCGCGTCTCACCGCCATTCCGTCGGGCTGTGCGTTCAACCCGCGTTGCCCGCAGGCTTTCGATCGCTGCCGCGTCGAGCGGCCCGACCTGTTGCCCGCCGGCGCGACGCGCGCCGCGTGCTGGCTGCACGCCGAGCCGTTGCGGGCGGCGGCATGAGCGCTGTTGTCGCCGAGATCGAGCCCCCGCTGGTCGAGGTCGAGGGGCTGGCCAAGACCTTCGACGTGTCCGCGCCCTGGCTGAACCGCGTCGTCGATCGCAGGCCGCGCCAGTTCGTCCACGCCGTCGACGACGTCAGCTTCACGATCCAGCGCGGCACGACGCTGGCGCTGGTCGGCGAATCGGGTTGTGGCAAGAGCACGGTGGCGCGATTGCTCGTCGGCCTCTACACGCCGACCCGCGGGCGCGTCGTCTTCGGCGGCGTCGATGCCACCGCCGCGGCGCGGCCGACGTCGATGCGCCGGCGCATGCAGATGATCTTCCAGGATCCGTACGCGAGCCTCAACCCGCGCTGGAAGGTCCGCGAGATCGTCGCCGAGCCGTTGCGCGAGCACGGCTTCGGCGAGGGCGGCGAAGCCTCGGCGACGGACCGCGAGAAGGCGCTGGTCGACCGGGTCGGCGCGCTGCTCGCCTCGGTCGGCCTGGCCGCCGCCGACGCCGAGAAGTTCCCGCACCAGTTCTCCGGCGGCCAGCGCCAGCGCATCTCGATCGCCCGGGCCCTTGCCACCGAGCCCGACTTCCTCGTCTGCGACGAGCCGACCTCGGCGCTCGACGTGTCGGTGCAGGCGCAGGTCCTCAACATCATGAAGGACCTGCAGGGCAAGCAGGGCCTGACCTATCTCTTCATTTCCCACAACCTCGCCGTCGTTCGCCACGTCAGCGACCAGGTCGGCGTGATGTACCTCGGTCGCATCGTCGAGATCGCCGCCAAGGCGACGCTGTTCGCGGCGCCGCGCCATCCGTACACGCGCATGCTGCTCGATGCGATCCCGGATATCCACATGAGCGGCAGGGCGCGCACGCCGGTGCAGGGCGAGGTCCCGAACCCGCTCAATCCGCCGAGCGGCTGCACCTTCCATCCACGCTGCCCGCATGGCAACGACCGCTGCCGCGTCGAGCGGCCGGCGTTGCTCGCCTTCGGCAGCGCCCGCGTCGCCTGTCACGCCGTCGAAGAAGGCCGGATCTGAGTCCTCGTCGCCCGCGCCCTACGCCGGCGGCAGCAGGTGTTCGCCGCGCATCAGGTCGGCTGGCGTTTCGCGGTCGCGGATGAGCACGGCACAGTCGCCGTCGACCAGGACCTCGGCAGCGCGCCCGCGCGTGTTGTAGTTGCTCGCCATGCTCATCGCGTACGCACCCGCGGATAGCACGGCGATGTGATCGCCCGGCGCGACGGCGAGCGTTCGGTCGCGACCCAGCCAGTCGCCCGATTCGCAGATCGGCCCGACGACGTCCCAGACCTGCGGCTCCCCGCCATCGCGCTCGCATTCGACGATGCGCATCCAGGCGTCGTACATCGCCGGGCGCATGAGGTCGTTCATCGCCGCGTCGACGACGCAGAAGTTCCTCGCCTCGCCCGGCTTGACGTAGAGCACTTCGCTGACGAGCACGCCGGCGTTGCCGACCAGCGAGCGGCCCGGCTCGAAGATGAGCTTGCGGTGCGCGTGGCCGCGCGCGTCGATGCATTCGAGGAGCCGGGCGACGAGCTCTTCGGCCGCAGGCGGCGCCTCGTCGGCGTAGGTGATGCCGAGCCCGCCGCCGACGTCGACGTGCGCCAGGGGGACGCCCGCGGCTTCGACCTCCTCGACGAGATCGAGCAGCCGCGCCAGCGCCTCGAGGTAAGGCTCGGTCGCGGCGATCTGCGAGCCGATGTGGCAATCGATGCCGACGACCTGGAGGCCCGGCAATTGCGCGGCGCGCCGAAAGGCGGCGAGGGCGCCCGCGTGGGCGATGCCGAACTTGTTGTCGCGCAGCCCGGTCGAGATGTAGGGATGCGTCTTCGCGTCGACATCGGGGTTGACGCGCAGGCTGACGCGAGCGGTCCGCCCGCTCGTCGCCGCCACGTCGGACAAGACGTCGAGCTCGGCGGTGCTCTCGACGTTGAAGCACATGACGCCGGCGGCCAACGCCCGCGCCATCTCCGGCCGGGTCTTGCCGACGCCGGAGAAGACGACGCGGCCGGGGTCGGCGCCGACGGCGAGCGCGCGTTCGAGCTCGCCGCCGGAGACGATGTCGAAGCCGCAGCCGTGACGGGCGAACCACTGCAGGACGGCGAGGCTCGAGTTCGCCTTCATGGCGTAGCAGAGCAGATGATCGCGCCCGGCGAGGGCGCGCTGGTATCCGGCGAGCGCGCGCGCCATCGCGGCGCACGAGTAGGCGTACAGCGGCGTGCCGAAGCGCAGCGCCAGATCGGTCAGGGCGGCGCCTTCCAGATGCAGCGTCCGGCCGCGATAAGCGAGCTCGGGTGCGCCGGGAAGCGGCATCAACGCGCCGCCGCCGATGCCGCCGACGGCGCGGGCGTAGGCGTCGCCGCGACGAGCGGACCCTTCAGGCCGCAAGCCGGCAGCGCCGCGAAGCCCGTGCACAGCAGGGCTATGCTCGCCGCTCGCGCCGCCCGGGCCACTACACTCGTATCGTGCCGTTGCATCTTTCGATTTTACCGAGCATGACCATCGTTCCCGAGCGCCTCAGCGATGCCGAATACGACGCCCGCACCCGCGCTGCGTTCGCCAGCGTCGAGGCGACCGTCGATCGGCTGCTGCAGGACGACGTGATCGACATCGACGCCGAGCGCACCGGTGGCCTGCTCGAGCTGGCCTTTCCCGGCGGCGCCAGGATTGTCATCAACACGCAGCCGCCGTTACACGAGCTTTGGCTCGCCGCGCCTTCGGGCGGCTTTCACTTCAAGGCTGCAGGTGGCGCCTGGATCGACGGGCGCGACGGCGGCGAGTTCTTCGCCGTGCTGTCCTCCTGCGCCAGCGAGCTGGCCGGGCGCGCGCTCCGCTTCGAGCCCTGAGCGCGGCGCCGCGCTCCCTCAGCGTCGGAACAGGTCGAGGATCGAGTTGCGCTCTTCTTCGCTCGGCGGCGCCGGCGCCTTGTCTTCGAGGCCGACGCTGCTCACGCCGCCGCCGCGCGCGTATTCCTCGAAGTACCACTCGCCGTTGACGCTGACGACGCCTTCGGGCGGCGCGGGCTCCTGCACCGGGACGCCCTTGAGCATCGTCGTCATGTAGTCGATCCAGATCGGCAGGGCCAGCCCGCCGCCGGTTTCGCGATCGCCGAGCTTGCGCGGCGTGTCGTAGCCCATCCAGACGACGGCGACGACGTTCTTCTGCCAGCCGGCGAACCAGGCGTCGAGGGAATCGTTGGTCGTCCCGGTCTTGCCGTAGATGTCGGGCCGCTTCAACGCCGCCTGCGCCTTTGCCGCCGTCCCCGAGCGCGTCACTTCCTGGAGCAGGCTGGTCATGACGAAGGCGTTGCGCGCGTCGAGGGTACGCATCGATTCGTCGAGCACGGGGATACGCGCTTCGTTGACCGGATGCCCCTTCGAATCGGTGATCCGATTGATCAGGATAGGGTTGACGCGATAGCCGCCGTTGGCAAAGACGCTGTAGGCGCTTGCCATCTGCAGCGGCGTCACCGAGCCGGCGCCGAGCGCCATCGTCAGGTACGCCGGGTGCTTTTCGGCGTCGAAGCCGAAACGGGTGATCCACTGCTGCGCGTAGGCCGGGCCGATCGACTTCAGAATGCGGATCGAGATCATGTTCTTCGACTTCGCCAGGCCGCGCCGCAGCGTCATCGGGCCCTCGAAGGTGCCGTCGTAGTTCTTCGGCTCCCACGGCTGGCTGCCGGTCGAGCCGGCGTCGAAGAAGAGCGGCGCATCGTTGATCACGGTCGCCGGCGTGAAGCCCTTTTCGAGCGCTGCCGAATAGATGAAGGGCTTGAAGCTCGAGCCGGGCTGGCGCCAGGCCTGGGTCACGTGGTTGAACTTGCTTTTCGAGTAGTCGAAGCCGCCGACCATCGCGCGCACGGCGCCCGTGCGCGGATCCATGGCGACGAACGCGCCCTCGACTTCGGGCAGCTGCGTGATCGACCAGTCGCCCTTGGCGCCGCGAATCAGCCGCACGACCGCGCCGGGTCGGATCTGCGTCTTCGGGTTGGCCTTGGCCGCGAGCGCCGAAGTCGCCGGTTTCAGGCCCTCGCCGACGATCGTGATGCTCTGGCCGCTCTGCAGCACGGCCACCACCTTCTTCGCCGAGGCTTCGGTGACCACGGCTGCCTTCAGCTCGTCGTTGTCGGGAAAGTCCTGCAGGGCCTCGGCGATCCGCGCGTCGAACTCCCTGGCGTCGGCGGGAAGGTCGACGTAGTCCTCCGGGCCGCGATAGACCTGGCGGCGCTCGTACTCCATGATTCCCTTGCGCAGGGCGTGATAGGCGAGCGACTGCTCGGCGGAATCGAGGGTGAGGTAGACGTTCAGGCCGCGCGTATAGGCTTCCGGGCCGTACTGGTTGAAGATCATCTGCCGCGCCGTCTCGGCGACGTATTCGGCGTGCACCGCGACTTCCGAGGGCGCCCGGTACCTGAGCACCTGCTTGAGCGCCGCATCGCGCTGCTCGGGCGAGATGAAGCCGTTGTCGAGCATGCGCTCGATGATGTAGCGCTGCCGGATCGTCGCCCGCTCGGGGTTGACGATCGGGTTGTTCGCCGACGGCGCCTTCGGCAGGCCGGCGAGCATCGCCGCCTCGGCGACCGTGATGTCCTTGAGCGGCTTGCCGAAATAGATTTCGCTCGCCGACGCGAATCCATATGCGCGCTGGCCGAGCGCGATGTGATTCATGTAGACCTCGAGAATCTGCTCCTTCGTCAGGACGCTCTCGATCTTCAGCGCCAGCAACATCTCGTAGATCTTGCGAGTAAATGTTTTCTCGGTCGAGAGATAGAAATTGCGCGCGACCTGCATCGTGATCGTCGAAGCGCCCTGCGCGTTGTGTCCTTCGCCGAAGTTGGCGAGGCCGGCGCGGATCACGCTGACGTAGTTGACGCCGCTGTGCTGATAGAACTTCGCGTCCTCGGCGGCGAGCACCGCGTCCTGCATGACCTTGGGAATCTCGCCGATCGGCACGAAGTTGCGCCGCTCCTCGCCGAACTCGCCGAGCAGCACCCCGTCGGCGGAGAAGACGCGCATCGGCAGCTTCGGCCGGTAGTCGGTGAGGCTGTCGATCTCGGGCAGGTTCGGATACGAAACGGCGAGCGCGATCGCGCCGATCAGCGCCGCCGCAACGACCGCCGCGACCCCGAGGCCGGCCAGTCCAGCCAGCGCGCGCAGCAGCCAGCTGAGCCACGGCGCGAGGGCGAACGCTGAACCTGCGGGGGGAGAACCGCCGGAGGAGCGTGCCTCGGCGCTGTCGGATTCAGTCACATGTGAACCTGCATCGAGGGCGCATTATAGAAAGTGGCATCCCACGGGACGGTCCGCGGGGCCAGCGGCTCGGGTCGCAATGAGGGGATCAAATCGGTCCGTCGCGCAGGCTGTTCAGGGCTTCGGGTCAGCAAGGCTTTGCGTGTGAGATTTGCAACGCGCACGCCCCTTGCGCCGGGGTTTTTGCTTTGGTAATCAAAGGCTTTACTGCTAGGATCGAAGTAACTTATTAACAGTCCAGCGCTTATGATTTTCGCAGCTGGAAAAGGGGCGCCGTGAGCTTTCTGGACACTTTGCTGGGGCGCAAACATCCGCCGATGATCGGGCTGGACATCAGCTCGTCGAGCGTCAAGCTGGTCGAGTTGGGCCAGACCAGCAACGGCGACTACGTTCTCGAGCGGTTCGGCTCGGAAAGCTTCGAGAAAGGCTGGATCGCCGACGGGCAGATCGAGAAGTTCGACGAAGTCGCCGAGGCCGTCAAGCGCCTGGTGACCAAGAGCGGGACGCGGACCCGCCAGGTCGTCATGGCGATGCCGCAATCGGCCGTCATCACCAAGAAGATCATGTTGCCCGCCGGTCTGCGCGAGGAAGAGCTCGAAATACAGGTCGAGTCCGAGGCGAACCAGTACATCCCGTTCTCGCTCGACGAAGTAAGCCTCGACTTCTGCGTCATCGGCCCGAGCCCGACCTCGGTCGGCGACGTCGAGGTCCTGATCGCCGCTTCGCGCAAGGACCGCGTCCAGGACCGCCAGGGTCTGGCCGAGGCGGCGGGCCTGAAGCCGGCCGTGCTCGACATCGAGTCGCACGCCTCGCGCCTGGCGATGAGCCGGGTCGTCGCGGGTTTGCCGAACGAAGGCAAGGACGCGTTGGTCGCGCTCTTCGAGATCGGCGCCGACACGACGAGCCTCAAGGTGCTGCGCGACGACGAGATGCTCTACGACCGGGACCAGGCGTTCGGCGGTTCGCAGCTGACGCAGCTGATTTCGCGGCAATACGGCTTCTCCTACGAGGAGGCGGAGCAGAAGAAGCTCGCCGCCGACCTGCCCGACGACTACGAGACGTCGCTGCTCGCCCCCTTCGTCGACAGCCTCTCGCAGGAGATCGGCCGTGCCCTGCAGTACTTCTTCACCAGCACGCCGCACCACAAGGTGCACTACGTGATGCTCGCCGGCGGCACCGCCACGCTGCCCGGCCTCAAGGATCGTGTCACCGAATTGACCGGGTTCGCCTCGATGGTCGTGAATCCCTTCGAGAACATGAAGCTCGGCTCGGCGGTGCGCGAGGCCAAGCTGCGGCGCGAAGCCTCGTCGTACCTGACGGCGTGCGGCCTGGCGATGCGGAGATTCGTCCAGTGATCATGATCAACCTGCTCCCCCACCGGGAGGAGCGGCGCAAACGCAAGAAACTCGCGTTCTACGCGGGCCTGGGCGTAGCCGCAATCGCGGGGCTGGCGATCGTCGGCGTCTGGTACCTGGTCGTCGAGCAGCTCGTCTCGGGCCAGCAGCAGCGCAACGGCTTCCTCCAGGGCGAGATCGCCAAGCTGGATTCGCAGATCAAGGACATCGCCAGCCTCAAGTCCGAGATCGCCTCGCTGAAGGCACGGCAGAAGGCGGTCGAGGACCTGCAGATCGACCGCAACGTCCCGGTCCACGTCCTGAACGAGCTCGTTCGCCAGGTGCCCGAGGGGATCTACATCACCTCGGTCAAGCAGGACGGGCAAAACCTCAGCGTTGCCGGCGTCGCGCAGACGCAGGAACGCGTCTCGGAATTCCTTCGCAACACGGCCTACAACTCGGAATGGCTGGTCCGCCCCGAGCTCGTCGAGAGCAAGGCGACGACCGTCATCGGAGCAAATCGCGAGCAAAAGCGCCTGTTCGACTTTTCGGTTCGCCTGATCGTCAAGCGCCCGCAGGACAGCGCGGCCTCGGCGCCGCAGGCTATTCCCGCGGCGCGGCAAATCGCCGCGCCGACCGCGCCGGTGCCGGCGCCG
>JGI24140J50213_10000027_pt1 | contig 55646 bp, 61 predicted proteins | sample BarGraIncu00222A_FD_50213 | JGI IMG/M metagenome (IMG submission 50213)
CTCCTCGGGACTGNCTGGGGGTCAAGGGGTCGCAGGTTCAAATCCTGTCAGCCCGACCGAATCGTTGCAGGTCAGAGACTTGTTGATCGAGAAATCCAGCGGGACCGGCGATGACCGGTCGCATGCCCGTCACCGAGCGGTCGTACATCGCGCGGTCCTCGTTCGCTATGGACCGCCCCGACTGCGGACCCGATCACAGTCGCCAGGATGAGGAGCAGGGTCGCCAGGGCGTTCGCTCGGTTCAATCTGCGGTACTGCGATGTCGCCCTGCCATTGGTTGATCCAATTAACCACCAGGATGTGCCCTGCCGTGAGCGCCAAGGGGCACTCTCGATACGTCCGGCGCGAACAGGCTGCCAGCCGGCGCAGCACCACTGTCAAGGATCAGTGATGCCCAGATTGCGCCCTGTCCCCGAGTGGACAACACGTCCAGGCGCCACAGCGTGACGGAAGATCTGTAGATCAGAGGGCGTCTTGATCTTTCGTCGCAGTGCGGGTAGTGAAGATCGTCATCTCGGGTAGTGTCGGGAAATGATCTCTGATCCCGGACGGCTCGAAAGGGGATGGTCGCAGTGCAGACAGCAACTGCAAGAGCTGAGAACTGGTCTGAGCGCATACCTCTTGAGCCTGATGCTCCTCGCGGCGTGCGGGCACGAAGTCGTCGCAAGGGCTGGGATGCCGTCCGCGTCACGCCAGCCCCACGGCTACACGGTCGCCACCGGAACCGATACGGGGAACCGTCTGGCAGCCCGGTTCGAAGGCGTGCTGCATGGGCGGGTCAATGCGGACAACACTGCGTGCTTCTGGATCGAGATCCCGCCGAAGGCAGGGACATCGTTTGCTCCTGTCGCCGTGATGTGGCCATGGGGCTCGCGGGCTCTACCCGGTCCACTGAGAGTCGTTGACCCGGACGGCGCGGTGATCGCGAAGGTCGGCGAGTACACGGTTCTTACCGGTGGCGGCATCGAAAGCGAAGCCATCCCAATCACCGGATGTCCGGACTTCAAGAACGCGTTCGGAGGGTAACCACTGACGTCCCACGTTCACGCTAGCCTGACGGGGTGTCCAGACGGCCTCAGCGATACGGACCGGGCCGGGGCGATCTGGTCGTCGTCCTCGATTGCTCGGACCTGGAGCAGGCGGCCGAGTTCTGGACGGGGGTCCTGGGCTACGTGCGTGACGAGGAAGCCCAAGGTACGTACCAGAGCCTGGTTCCTTCGGACGGTGTCGGCGTCGAGCTGCTCTTGCAGCGCGTCCCCGAGAGCAAGGGCAGCAAGAACCGGTTGCATCTTGACCTGCGGACTCGTGACTTGGACATCGAGGTGGCGAGGGTGCGCGCCCTCGGCGCCACCGTGCTCACAGCCGAGCCGGTCGTGGAGGACGGCTGGACGTGGCACATCCTCGCCGACCCGGACGAGAACGAGTTCTGCGTCATCCAGCCCGGTCCTGAGTACTGGGACGTGAAGTAGAGCCCGGTCAGGGGCGAAGGTCCCGCTTGGCTTTCTTCGCCGCCTTGGCGGGAAGGGTGCGCGCGTAGTCGTACGAGCGCCGCACCCATTGCTCCTGCCCAGAAAGGGACACGGGGAGGACGTAGAAGCCGCCCATCGCCCGCCCTGGCATCGGCTCGAACGGCACGCCGCCGGAGGCCAGCAGCTCCTCGGCCGCGTCCGGCGGCAGCTTCACGAACAGGCCGGTCGCGTGGACGCCGAAGAACATGTTCCCGCCGACCAGGCAGGTGGGGCTGCCGAAGACGAGCTTGCGGTCGGCGTCGGCGACGACCGGCAGGAGCTCCTCGAAGCGGGCGACGAGCTCTGGTGCAGCCTTGGCCATCTCGGTCCTCGCAGGTCGTATCAGGTGAAGGGCCAGTCTCCTCCTCCAATCACGCCCGCGTGCACCCCTTGCACCGGTCGAACGGGAGGCAGTCATGTTGTACGACCAAGAAGCCAGCGCGGTGCCCTGGCAGGAGCTGATCCGGGCCAGGACCACCATCGAGATCGACGCGCTCATCGCGTCCACCGTCGTCCGTGCGGTGGCCGTCTACGGCTCCCGTGAGCTGGTCCAGAGGGTGGCCGAAGCCGCGAACGAGGGCGTACGCGGGGGCGAGCGCCTCGCCGCGACCGACTCGGAGCGAATCGCGTTCCTCGACGCCGCAGCTGACTGGGACGACACCGGGATCTGCCCGCCGAACTGGCCCTGGCACGGGCCGCGCCCGCACTACGTCGACGAGATCAGCGACCCGCTGGTGACCCTCGTCCTCGAGCGCGCGTCTGCGCTGGTCAAGGCTGGTGGCAGCGCGGCGCTCCAGAAGTCGCTCGGCGGCGTGCTGGGCGGCTAGAGGGAGCTGTGCGGCTAGAAGGAGCTGGCCGTCGGGCAGCTGGTCGTGGTGGCCGGCTGCATCCCGCCCTTGCTGGACACGTAGACCCAGCCGGCGGGCGGGGCGTTGGTGCCCTGAGGGTTGCTCGCGAGGATGCAGTACGCGGTACCGGCCGTGTTCAGCGAGACGCTGACGGTGTTCCCCTTGGACAGCGTCACCGTCTCCGTGGCGAATGCGACGTTGCCGGTCGCGCTCACGACCGCGTTGTACACCGAGAAGTCGCTGAAGTAGGTCTCCTCCTTGGTCGCGAGCGTGTGGATGTCCTCCTTCAGCGACGCGTCGGCCGCCTTCTTGCGCTGGTTGAGCAGCAAGGGGATCGCGATGGCGGCCAGGATGCCGATGATGATGATGACGACGAGGATCTCGATGAGGCTGAAGCCCCCGTCTCGGTTCTCGTCACTTCTCAGCCGCGTCAGCATGGTTCCTCCAGTTAGCAACTCACGCCGCCCCGCTGGCCTAGGCGTGTGCTGGCCTCATCACGGCTATCGGCNGACTTCGGCGAAACCTGGAGGCGTTACGGGAAGAGCCGCAAAGACAGGGCGGGGAGCCTCGGCCGTGGGTATGCGCCCGGCCGAGGCCCCCCTGCGCCGAGGTGCCCTCGTCTCGAGGCGGCGCGCGCCGCAACCTAGGCGGCCCATCCCTCGTCGAGGTGTACGCCGTGCGACGGCGAGACGAACANTCCCGTAGNAGTNGCGTCAGCCGACNACGGCGAGGGCGAACCCGTCCCATCCCTTGCTGCCGACGGTCTGTACGGCCGTGGCCTCAAGGCTCGGCTCGGCGGCCAGCATCTCCAGGAAGGTACGCACGCCACGGACCTTGTCGTCGGGGGAGTCGGACTCGACCACGTGACCGTCACGGACCACGTTGTCCGCGACGATCACCGAACCGGGTCGCGTCAGCTGGAGCACCCGACGCAGGTAGGCCGGGTTGTTCGGCTTGTCGGCGTCGATGAAGACGAGGTCGAAGGGCGCTGCGCCCTCAGCGACGAGCCGCGCCAACGACTCCAGCGCCGGACCCACCCGGATGCTCACCCGCGCGGCGACCCCAGCCCGGTCGATGTTCGTACGTGCGACGGCGGCGTAGGCGGCGACGGCCTCGAGCGTGACCACCTCGCCGTCGTCGGGCAGGGCGCGGGCCAGCCAGATGGTGCTGTACCCGCCGAGGGTCCCGAGCTCGAGGACGCGCCGGGCACCGCACATCCGTGCCAGCAGATGCAGCAGCTTGCCCTGGTTGGGCGCGACGTCCATGGCCGGCAGGCCCGCCGCCCGGTTGGCTGCGAGCGCCGCCTCCAGCACGGCATCCGGTGGCACGAGCACGTCGGCGAAGTACGCGTCGACGTCGCTCCACCGGCCGGCGGGGTCGAGAGGATCGGTCATCTCCCCATCCAACCGTCCAGACCTGTGCCGAGGTCAGCAGCGGCGCGCGGCCGGGGGAGCGGCGTTCGACGGGTCGGGCAGGCCCGGGCCGGGCCGGAAGTCGAGATCGTCGCGGGTGATGGGCTCCCCGCAGGCCGAGCAGACGACCATGGCCACGGTGTCGTGACCGCACGGACGATGGGTGAACAGGATCGGCGGCCCGTCGACCGCAGTCCAGCGGTCGCCCCAGGCGACGAGGGCCAGGATCACTGGGGCGAAGTCGAGGGCCTTCTCGGTCGGCAGGTACTCGTACCGCTCAGGACGTTGCTGGTAGAGGGCCTTCTCGACCATTCCCTGCTCGAGCAACGTGTCGAGCCGGGCCTTGAGGATGTTGCGGGCGACACCTAGGTGGTCGTGGATCTCGTCGAAGCGGTTCCATCCGAAGCAGACGTCGCGAAGGACCAGGAGGGTCCACCACTCGCCGACCACCTGCAACGTGCGAGCCAGCGAGCACGGCATCCCAGCCAGATCGGTTCTGTGCATTGCAAGATGCTACTCACTCCACTACGGTCCCCTCAAGGAGGTGGGACATGTCGGAGCAACGTGTCGCGGTCGTCACGGGTGCGTCGTCGGGCATCGGTTCGGCGATCGCGGAAGGCCTGGCCGACGCCGGTTTCCGGGTGTTCGGCGCGAGCCGGCGGGTCCCCGAGCAGCAGACCGGACGTGTGCAGCACCTGGCCATCGACGTCTGCGACGACGACTCGGCGCGGCAGGGAGTCGGCGCGATCCTGCGCGAGGCCGGGCGCATCGACGTCCTCGTCAACAACGCCGGGTACCTGCTCGCGGGAGCGGTGGAGGAGGTCCCGCTCGCTGACGCGGCCGCGCAGTTCGAGACCAACTACTTCGGCGTGGTCCGGATGACGGTCGCGGTGCTGCCTGGCATGCGCGAGCGCAGGAGCGGCCACATCATCACGATCAGCTCGCTGGCCGGCCTCGTACCGGTCCCGTTCTGGGGCCACTACAACGCCAGCAAGTTCGCGGTCGAAGGCCTCATGGAGACCCTGCGGCACGAGGTCCGGCCCTACGACATCCGGGTCGCGATGGTCGAGCCGGGGGCCATCCGGACGGCGCTGTACGACAACGTCCCGACGTCAGGGATGGCCGCCTACGCAGCCCCGCGCGGTCGCTCGTTCGGTGCGATGGCTGCCTTCGAGCGCAAGGCTCCCGGCCCGGACCTGGTGGCGCGCAAGGTGGTCGCCCTGGCCAAGGACCCGCACCCCAGGTTGCGCAACACGGTCACGAAGGAAGCGCGACAGTTCACCCTGCTCAAGTGGGCGCTTCCTTCGGGTGCGTTCGAGGCCGGTGTACGCAGCGGCTTCAAGCTGGCCGGCAAGGACGACACACCGGTACCCGTCAACACAGCGGTACCTGTCACATCAGCGTCGACGAAGGAGAGCGCAGCGCCGTGATCAGCAACGTGGTCGTGAGCTACAAGGTCAAGCCAGAGGCGGTCGCCGAGCACGTGCGACTGATCGAGGCCGTCTTCGAGCAGCTGCACGCGGAGCAGCCGGACAACGTCGAGTACAAGGTCGTGCGCCTCGACGACGGGGTGTCCTTCGTCCACCTGTCGACCGCCGAGACGCCGGACGGCGCGAACCCGCTGCCCGAGCTGTCGGCCTTCCGCGAGTTCGGCCGCGACAACGCCTCGCGGGTCGCGACCCCGCCCGTACCCACCGCTGCTGATCTGATCGGGACGTACGTCCCGTCCTCGCCGCTGGGCGGCTGACCCTAGGGCGCGCCGCCGAGGCTGGACCGTCTCGACGCCCTTGACTGGTCTCCTGGTACGTCTCCCAGCCGCCCGATCCAGGAGCCGACATGAGCACGGAGCACGCAGCCCCGCTGCACCACCCGGTCGTAGAGGCGCATCTCAAGGCGCGAGCCGCCGACGTCCAGCTGCGCATCGCCGACATGATCACGAAGTTCGCCGGCTCGATGATGTTCGTCTACCTGCACGCGGTGATCTTCGCGGTCTGGATGCTCTTCGTCGAGCCCAACCCGTGGCCGAAGCTGACGCTGATCGTGTCGCTCGAGGCGATCTTCCTGTCCACGTTCGTGATGATCGGTCAGAACCGGCAGGCGTCGTTCCAGCAGGCGAAGGCCGATCACGACTTCCAGGCGCAGGACCTCGAGCTCAAGACCAACACCGAGCTGACCCGCCAGATCCATTCGCTGACCACTGAGCTGCACCGGCGGCTGATGGCGCCTCCGGCGGGCTGACTACTAGCGGGCGTCCTCGGCACACCCGGCGCAGGTGCCGAAGAACTCCAAGGTGTGGCTGACATCGACGAACCCGTTGCGGGTAGCCATCTTCTGTGCCCACGTCTCGACAGCCGGCCCGTCGATCTCGACGGTACGTCCGCAGACGCGGCAGACGAGGTGGTGGTGGTGCCCGCGGCTGCACCGGCGGTAGGCCGTCTCCCCGTCGACGGTGCGCAGGACGTCGACCTCGGAGGAGTCGGCGAGCATTTGCAACGAGCGGTAGACGGTGGTGAGGCCGACGCGCTCGCCGCGGTGCCGCAGCAGGTCGTGGACCTCTTGCGCGCTGCGGAAGTCGGCCAGCTCGTCGAGGAGGGCGAGCACTGCGGCACGCTGCCGGGTCGAGCGCACGGCGGGGCCGGTCCCTGCGATGGCCACGGGACCTCCGTCTCGTCGCGGGCGTGTACGGGCCTTCGTACGTCCCGCCCAGGGTAGCCGAGCGTCTCGGTTGACTTCGGTAATGAAACCCGATGTCATTATGCCATGCGTAGAGCCGGGGTGGCCATGAGCCTGGCCCTCTGTCTCGCTCCCGTCGTGCTCGCCTCCTGCAGCACCGGGTCCCCTCGGGTCCCTGGTGGCGCCGACGCCCCGCTCCGGGTCGTTGCTGCCGAGAACTTCTGGGGGAGCATCGCGGCGCAGCTCGGCGGCGCCCACGTCCTTGTCGCGAGCATCATCGACAGCCCCGACGCCGACCCGCACGACTACGAACCCACCACCGCCGACGGACGCGCCGTCGCCAGCGCGGACCTGGTGCTGGTCAACGGGGTCGGCTACGACACGTGGGCGACCAAGCTCGTCGACGCCAACCCCGATCCCAGCCGCGCCGTCGTGGACGTGGGCCGGCTCGTGGGCGTGGCCGCAGGTGGCAACCCGCACCGCTGGTACGACCCGGCCGACGTCCAGCAGGTGGTCGATCGGCTGACCGACGAGTACCAGCGGCTCGACCCGTCGCACGCGGCGTACTACGCGGAGCGTCGGGTGGCCTTCGACACGACGGCGACTCGCGCGTACAAGACGGTGCTCGCCGAGATCCGAGCCAGGTATGCCGGCACGCCGGTGGGTGCGTCCGAGAGCATCTTCGCGATGATCGTCCCGGCTCTGGGGCTCGATCTCGTGACTCCGCAAGGCTTCCTGACGGCGATCAGCCAGGGCACCGATCCGACAGCGGCCGACAAGGCGGCCATCGACCAGCAGATCAAGGAACGGCGGATCAAGGTCTATGTCTACAACGCCCAGAACGCCACCCCCGACATCCAGTCGCAGATCGCCGAGGCCCGGTCGGCAGGCATCCCGGTGACCACGATCACCGAGACGATGACCCCCGCGAACGCGACCTGGGAGCAGTGGCAGACCGCGCAGCTGGTCGCCCTGCGGGACGCTCTCGCCATGGCGGTACCGTGAGCACCCTGCTCGAGCTCCACGACGCGACCGTGACGGTCGGCGACCGGACGCTGTGGAGCGGGGTGGACCTCTCGGTCGAGGCGGGCGAGTTCGTCGCTGTCCTGGGCCCGAACGGCGTCGGGAAGTCCACCCTGATCAAGGCCGTCCTGGGCCTCGTGCCGCTGTCGGCCGGCTCGCTCACGGTGCTCGGTGACGAGCCCGGTGCGGCCAACGAGCACATCGGCTACCTGCCGCAGCGGCGCAGCTTCGATGCCGGCCTCCGGGTGCGGGGCATCGACGTCGTACGGCTCGGGCTGGACGGGAACCGTTGGGGCACCCCGATCCCTGGCGCCCGCAGGTGGAGCGCACGGGCGCGAGCCGACGACGCCCGCGTACGTGAGGTGATCGACCTCGTCGACGCGCAGGCCTACGCGCACCGGCCGGTCGGCCAGCTGTCCGGTGGAGAGCAGCAGCGGCTGCTGATCGCGCAGGCCCTGGCCTCGCGACCTCGGCTGCTGCTTCTGGACGAGCCGCTCGACAGCCTCGACCTGCCCAACCAGAGCGCGATCGCGGCGCTGGTGTCCCGGATCTGCGAGGACGACGAGGTGACGGTCCTGATGGTGGCCCATGACGTCAACCCGATCCTCGGCTACCTCGATCGGGTGGTCTACATCGCGTCCGGGGGAGCGGTCGCCGGCACCCCGCGCGAGGTCATCACGAGCGAGACGCTGACGCGGCTGTACGGGACGCCGATCGAGGTCCTGTCGACGTCCGACGGCCAGCTCGTCGTCGTCGGGCAGCCCGAGCCGCCGTCGCACCACAGCGACCGGCACTCCCACTGAACCGGCGGGGCTGACCATGCTCGGCGACGGTGTGAACGTCCTCGACCCGCACCTGACCTGGAACCTCGTCGAGGACGTGCGTCAGGTGCTCGAGTACCCGTTCATGGTCAACGCGTTCCGGGCCGGCACGATCGTCGCTGTCCTCGCCGGGCTGGTGGGCTGGTTCATGGTGCTTCGCAAGCAGAGCTTCGCGGGGCACACGCTGGCCGTCGTCGGGTTCCCCGGGGCCGCCGGTGCCCTGCTCGTCGGGGTCAGCGCGACGTACGGGTACTTCGTCTTCGCGATCCTCACGGCAGTGCTCATCGCACTGCTGCCCACGAGCGGGCGATCAGGTGGCGGTCTCGGGGAGGAGTCCGCCGTCACCGGGACCATCCAGGCCTTCGCCCTGGCGTGCGGCTTCCTGTTCGTCAGCCTGTACGGCGGGTTCGTCAGCGGGCTGGATGCNTTGCTGTTCGGCAGCTTCCTGGGAATCACGGCGGCTCAGGTATGGGTGCTGCTCGCAGTCGCCAGCGTGGCNGTCCTGCTGCTCGCGGGGATGGGCCGGCCCCTGCTGTTCGCGTCCCTCGACCCGGCGGTGGCCCAGGCGCGGGGGATCCCGGTGCGCTTGCTGTCGGTGGCGTTCCTCGTGCTCCTCGGGGTGGCGGCGGCCGAGGTCAGCCAGATCACCGGGACGCTCCTGGTGTTCGCCCTCCTCGTCGTTCCTGCGGCGACCGCGCAGTCGCTCACGGCGCGACCCGCGGCGAGCCTCGCCCTGACCCTCGCGGTCGGCCTCCTCGTGACCTGGCTCTCNCTCTTCGTCGCGTACTACTCGCCGTACCCCATCGGCTTCTTCCTGACCTCGCTCGCCTTCGCCGCGTACCTGCTCGCGGGTGGCTGGCGTCGCGTGCGGCCCGGGCGCGCGTCATGACGACCCTGCTGGGAGCCGGCGTCGGGATCGGCGACCTGTTCAGCCAACCCTTCATGCGCAACGCGTTCCTTGCCGGTGTGCCGATCGCCGCGCTCGCCGGTCTGCTCGGCTACTTCATGGTGCTCCGCAAGCAGGTGTTCGTCGGCGACGCCCTCAGCCACGTCGCGTTCTCAGGTGCGGTCGGAGCCCTCGCCTTCGGCATAGACGCCCGGCTCGGGCTGTTCGTGGGCACGGTGGTCGTTGCCGGCGGACTGGGAGTGCTGGGGCGGAAGGGCCGGGCCGACGACGTCGTCGTGGGGACCGTGTTCGCGTGGGTCCTCGGGCTCGGCGTGCTGGCCCTGTCGATCTACACGGCCAGCGCCAAGGCCGCCTCCAACGGGGCGGTCGGGGCAACCGTCCTGTTCGGCTCGATCTTCGGCCTCAGCGCGTCGCAGGCCCGTACCGCTGCAGTCGTTGCGGTGCTGCTGCTGCTCGTGGTGCTGGCCATCGTGCGGCCGTTGCTGTTCGCCAGCCTGGACGAGGCGGTCGCGGCGGCTCGTGGTGTCCCTGTTCGCGCACTCGGTGTCGGCTTCCTCGTCCTGGTCGGAGCGATCGCTGCGGAGGCGACGCAGGCGGTCGGGGCGCTCCTGCTGCTCGGGCTGCTCGCGGCCCCGGCCGGCGCGGCCGTACGGCTCACGCACCGCCCGTACGTCGCCCTGGGACTGGCTTCGGCGCTGTCGGTGGTCGCCATGGTGGTCGGGCTCGTCGCGAGCTACCTGCTGCCGAAGGTGCCGCCGAGCTTCGCGATCATCGCCGTCGCGAGCGCCGGCTATGCGTTGACCTTCCTCGTCTCGTGGCGCCCTGCCAGCCACGGTGACGGACGCTGACGCTCGCCCTAGGTTCCTCAGCCGGACCGAGACATGTCGCCCGCGAAGTCACCGGTGCTCGAGACGGCGACGCAGGAGTACTCGCGATGACCGCTGCTCCACATCGCCGCCGTCGGGTAGGTGAACCAGGTCGTCATGGCCGCGGCCCCAGGCCAGACGTAGCCAGCACGGTCGGCGGCACATCGGGCCCGCACCAGCTCGGACATCCCCAGCTTTCCGGGAAACGCTCCGGCCGGGAGAATCCCGTCGGCGAACACTTCCGCATCGTGGGCGACGTTGCAGTCACGGGCCGGGTACGCCGGTTGGACGACATCCGAGCCTGGCTTCATCTCCAGGCAGGCGCCGATGGCCAGCGAGTCCGCCGGAAGCAAGGGCCCCGACGGCAGTGCGGAGGCGGTCGCTGAGCCGGCTCCCCTCGGTTGGACGAGGGCAAGCACCGCCACGGTGACGACCGCGAGGACCAGGCTGGTGGACACGGTCACCCGAACGACACGAGCCAAGCCCCAGGTCCGGCCGCCCGGCGCGCCGGCTCGCGGCATCCGCCCCACTGCCGGCCTAGGCCTTCGGACGCTTCGAGGTCGCGTTCGTCTTGACCTTCGGGGTCGGGGTGGGCTTCCCGTTCCCCTGGTGAGTGGGCTTGGCTGTCGGCTTCCCGCTCGCCTTGGTCGTTGGTCTGGGCGTTGGTCTGGTCGTCGGCTTGCCGGGTGGGGCCGTGGGCTTGCCCGACGGGGACGTCGAGGTCGTGGGGGATGCGGTGGGGGTCGTGACGGGTGAAGCACTCGCGGCCGTCCCGGCGGCCGTAGTGGCGGCGCTGTGCGTTCCTTGGGGTGCTGGGTCACTGGTCCCGGAAAGGCCGGGGACGGCTGATGGGCTCGCCGAGGCGGCCGGCCCGACCACGACCACGGTTCCAGCGACGAGGACGCCGGCGGTGGCTTGAGCAGCGACTGCTGCTGCTCCCTGGGTGGCGGCGAGGAAGGGGGCTGCCCCGAGCCAGCTGATAGGACCCATGGCGACCCTCAAGCGTGGGGTGGAGACAGCGAGCATCGCCCGCACCACGTGCGGGTCGAAGTGGCTGCCGGAGCAGTCGGCCAGCTCGCGAAGGGCCGCCGCTCGTCCGATCGGCTTGCGGTACGAACGGGCTGCTGTCATCACGTCGAACGCGTCGGCGACTGCGACGATCCGCGCGCCCAGACAGATCTGCTCCCCGGCCAGCCCGTGCGGATAGCCCGTGCCGTCGTACTTCTCGTGGTGCTGGGCGATGGTGTCTGTCCACGGCCCCAGCCAGTCGTTGAGCGGCTGGGCGATCCGAGCGCCAGCTGAGGGGTGCCCTCGAAGGAACGTCCAGTCGGACTCGTTCAGCGTCTCGGTCTTGTTGAGCACGACAGAGGGCACGCCCAGCTTGCCGACGTCGTGCAGCAGAGCGGCCCAGCGCAACTGGCTGCGGCCGGGTCCGGTGATGCGAAGCTGCTCGGCGATCAGATCGGTGAACACGCGGACCCGTTCGGAGTGGCCGCGGGTCTGGGCGTCGTGCGATCCCAGGGCGGCGACAAGGGCCAGGATGTCGCGGGCGGCCTCGGCGTCCTTGAGGTTGACCAGTCGATCGCCGCGCTGTGCCCTCGCGACAATCTCTTTCAGCTTGGCCGGGTTCCCGGCATCACGGGCCACGGCGTAGCGGGATGGGGCCGGCCCAGGGAACTCGATGGACAGCTCGAGCAAGGCCGCCAGCGGGAGCAGCCGCGCCAGAAGCCGGTGGGTGACCACGAGGACCACGGTCGAGGCCGTCAGCACCACCAGCCAGCGGACGACCATGGACCCGTCCGTCAGGGGCTGGACGCGCACGAGCAGCGCGGACGCGAGCACCGCGCCGACGAGGGGGATCACCAGGTAGGCGACGCGCACCAGCAGAGCGACCCTGGGTCGCCCTGCCCACGAAGCTCGCCGCTCCTTGTGCACGTGGGTGGTATCGGCATCGGTCGACCAGCAAGTGAGGCAACGGGGACCGTGCTGATCCACGCGATCGAGCCGAGGTGGCGTCAGGGTTCCGCACCTGGGTGGCCTGTACTGTCGATAGTCGTGACCAGCGTCGCCAAGGCGACCCGACCGACGGTGCGCGCGCGAGGGGCCCACGCCCGACCGTCCTCCTCCGGAGGCTCGGGCTATCGACGCGACGTCGACGGGCTGCGCGCCGTAGCCGTGGTGCTGGTCGTCGCCTTCCATGCCGGCATCAGCTGGATCCCCGGCGGGTTCATCGGTGTCGACGTGTTCTTCGTCATCTCGGGCTTCCTGATCACCGGCCTCCTCGTGGANGAGCTCGAACGCACCGGCGCCCTCTCGCTGACCGGGTTCTACGCGCGCCGGATCCGTCGACTGCTCCCGCTGTCAGCCCTGGTCCTGGTCGCCACCGCGGTCGCCTGCGCGGTGATCTTGCCCCCGCTGGCCAGGGCCAGCGTCGGCGACGACATCCGGTCGGCCGCACTGTGGGTGTCCAACTGGCGGTTCGCGGCCGAGTCGACCCAGTACATGGCCAGTACCGATCAGAGCCCGGTCCTGCACTACTGGTCGCTCAGCGTCGAGGAGCAGTTCTACGTCGTCTGGCCGTTGATCATCCTGGCGGTGGCTCGGACGGCGTCCGTCCGGGCGGTGCCGTTCCGGCGCCGCCTCGGCATGGCGCTCGCCGTCGTGTTCACGGCCTCGCTGCTCGCCTCCGTCGTCCTGACCTCGACGGCAGGGCCGTGGGCCTACTTCGGTCTGCACACGCGGGCCTGGGAGCTGGCCGCCGGCGCGGCGCTTGCCCTGGGGATCCATCACGTGCGCAAGGCGCCGCTGGTCGTGGCCGGCCTGATGGGCTGGACCGGCCTCGCCCTGATCCTGTACTCGGCGTTCACGATGAGCCGGACGACGCCCTTCCCCGGCTCGGCCGCGGCCGTACCGGTCTTGGGGGCCTTTCTCGTGCTCGCGGCCGGGGCGCGCACCCGTGGCTTCGGCGCAGCGGGGGTGCTCGGGCTGCCCGCCCTCGTCTACGTCGGGCGGATCTCGTACGGGTGGTACCTCTGGCACTGGCCCTTGCTCATCCTTGCCGGCGTCATTGCCTCGGGAGCCTCGGGCGGTGCCAGCGACCCCGAGGGCGGCACGCCTGCCACGCCCTCCGGGTACGTGCTGGTGGCGGTGCTGCTCTCGTTCGCGCTGGCCGCCCTCAGCCACCGGCTCGTCGAGGATCCTGCGCGGCGCTCATCGTGGCTCGCCGCGCGCCGGGAGCGCACGCTGGTCTTCGGTGCCGTCCTCACGGCGGTGTCCGTGCTCGGTGCCTCGTTGGCGCTGCAGCCGCCCGTCCAACGAGGTGTCGCCGTCCGCGCGCCGAGCGGGACCTCGGGGCAGCAGCCGCCGGCGATCACGGCTCCGACGCCAGGAGTGACACCGACCGCAGCAGCAACCAACCCACGCCTTGTCGCCTCCATGACGCCCGCGCAGGCACGGGCGGACGCCTGGCCGGTGACGGCCTGCTTCGCGGGCTTCGTCCAGGACTTCGCCCCGGCCGCCTGTCGTTTCGGCGCCCCGAACGGCCGGACCGTCGTCGTGCTGGTCGGCGACTCGCATGCCGCACAGTGGCTGCCGGCGATGGACCAGCTGGCGAAGCAGCGCGGCTGGCAGCTGTGGTTCTGGGCCAAGAGCGCCTGCCCAATGACCGACGTCAACCTGTGGCTCGCGTCCTACCGTGCGCGGTACCGCGCCTGCTCGACCTGGCGGGCAGCGGTCATGCGCCGGCTCAGCGCGTTGCCGCGCATCGACCTGGTCGTCGTCGCCCGGAGCAAGAGCTACCAGCAGGACGAGGTCCTGGACGGGTCAGGCAACATCGCCTCCAGCGCCGCCGTCTCTTCGCTCTGGACCACGGGCACCCGCCGATCCGTGACCGGGATGCTGAGCCTCGCCAAGCGGATCGTCCTCCTGCGCGACACCCCGTGGCCGGGACGCGATGTCCCCGACTGCCTGTCAGCCCACCTGGACGACCCGCAGGCCTGCTCGTTCTCGACCGGCCGGCAGGCGCACGGCGACCAGCAGCTCACGGAGGCGGAGCTCGCCGCGACCGCGAACCTGCCGGCCGTGCGCATCGTCGATCCGACCGGCCTCATCTGCCCGCGGGAGATCTGCCCTGTCGTCACGTCGACCGGGGTGATCACCTATCGCGACGACACCCACCTGACCCGCACCTTCAGTGCTGGACTCTGGCGCGCGTTCGGCGACCTGGTCGCGCCGTCATGACCGGCTGACCTGCGATCAGAGGACGAGCGGCTTGATCGGGGCAGCGATCAGCGCCGGGTCGTTCTTCCAGTCGACGCCGGGGACGTCGATGTAGAGCTCGATCTCGTTTCCGTCGGGGTCCGCGATGTACAGGCTGTGGGTCACCGTGTGGTCGCTCGCGCCGAGGACGGTGACATCGTTCGCCTTCAAGGTCGCGAGCGCGGCGCGGAGCTCGTCGTCGCTGTCGCCGACCTTGAGCCCGAAGTGGTAGAGGCCCACGCGCCGGCCTTCCGGGACTGCCGCGGCATCCGGCCCGACCTCGATCAGCAGCAGCTCGTGATGCGTCCGGTTGGACGGCGCCGAGAAGGCGGCCGCCGGGAACGGCATCGTGTCGTCGCCACCGCCGAAGATGGGCCGCCACCCGAGCACGTCCCGATAGAAGCGCACGGACCTGGGCAGGTCTCGGACGTAGAGCACCAGATGTCCGAGCTCCTTGACCTCCACAGCGCCTCCTGCTGACTCGCGACGGGTCCCGTGGCCCCAACGTACAACGGGCACGACGACGGGGGGAGGCTTAGCCGGGCCGCTGGCCCCAGGCCGAGACGAGCGGTGAGGTCGCGAGATCCAGGCGCCCGGCGAAGACACTGGCCAGGTGCCGGTCGATCTCCTCGTCGGTCGCGAGCCCAGCCGCCACCAGCCGGGTACGAAGCTGCTCGACCGTGGCAGCCTCCAAGGCGTTGCAGGCGGGCGAGGTGACCGGGAAGTACGCTTCCGCCTCGACGCCCACGAGGCCGGCGGCGCGCAGGTGGCGGGGGAGCGTACGGCCGTAGGCGAGGTCGACCCCGCGTTCGGCGAGCAGGTCTCGGAAGCCGGTCTTGATCCGGTTGGCCAGCGCCTGCTCCGGACCGGTCTCGTCGGGGCACACGAGCGGCTGAAGGGCCGGATCGGCGTCCTCGACGAGCAACCAGCCGCCGGGCTTCAGGCAGCCGACCATCGTCTCGAGCGCCCGGTCACGGTCAGGGAGGTGGACCAGGACCAGCCGCGCATGAACCAGGTCGAAGGCCTCGGCAGGCGCGGCGTCGTGACCGACGTCATGGACGCGGACCTCGTACGGCAGCTCACGGGGGTCGCCGGAGGGCGCCAGCCAGGAGAGGTCGATGTCGGTGGCCAGGACCCTCCCGCTCGGACCGACGCGTCCGCCGAGCCAGGCAGGGACGGACGGGCCACCTGCGCCGACCTCCCAGCAGCGCCAGCCGGGCTGGATCCCGAGGTCGTCGAGGTGCCGGAACGTCCACGGGTCGAAGATCGAGGACAGCGCGTCGAACCGCTGGCCCGCCTCGGCCTGCCGGTTGTCGAGCAGGTATGCGCCGGGGGACCCGGGGGGCGGCACGTCGACCATCGTCCGATCATGCCCCGCCGGGCCCCTGGCGTTTGCTACCGGGCGGTAGTGTCGGACCCGGGTCGCCGGTCGATGGCCTCGGACGACCCCCGGGAGGTGGGCGTGGACGTCCAGGAGACCCAGGTGCAGACCGACCGGGTCGCCACGGTCCCCAACGCCCTGTCGATGCTCCGGCTGCTGGGCGTTCCGGTGTTCCTCTGGCTGATCCTCGGACCGAAGGCCGACGGTCTGGCCGTGCTCCTGCTCATGGCCAGCGGCATCACCGACTACCTCGACGGCTGGATCGCCAGGCGGTGGAACCAGATCTCCCGCGTCGGTCAGCTCCTCGACCCGCTGGCCGACCGGCTCTACATCTTCGCGACGCTGCTCGGGCTCGGCCTGCGCGGCATCGTGCCGTGGTGGCTGGTCGTCCTCCTCGCCGGGCGCGACGCGATCCTCGCGCTGACGCTCCCGGTCCTTCGGCGGCACGGGCGCGGACCGCTCGACGTGCACTACCTCGGCAAGGCCGCGACCTTCAACCTGCTGTACGCCTTCCCGCTGCTCCTGCTCGGCGACGGGACGGGCACGCCGGCGCTCGTCGCCCGCGTCCTCGGTTGGGCGTTCGCCATCTGGGGTACAGGTCTGTACTGGTGGGCGGGCGCTCTCTACCTGCAGCAGGTTCGCGCCATCGTGATGGTCGATCGGCTCGGTCCCGGCGATCGGCGGACCCAGGAGGCTTGATGAGCATGGTGGAGCGATGAAGGCCGTCGTCATGGCCGGCGGCGAGGGCACCCGGCTGCGACCGATGACCGCGAGCATGCCGAAGCCACTGCTCCCCGTCGTCAACCGCCCGATCATGGAGCACGTGCTGCGGCTGCTCCGCAAGCACGGCTTCACCGAGGTCGTCGTCACCGTGCAGTTCCTCGCGTCGTTGGTGCGCAACTACTTCGGCGACGGCGAAGAGCTCGGCATGCAGCTGCAGTACGCCACGGAGGAGGAGCCGCTCGGCACGGCAGGAAGCGTCAAGAACGCGGAGGCCGCCCTTGCCGACGACACCTTCCTCGTCATCAGCGGCGACGCCCTCACCGACATCGACCTCACCGCGCTCGTCGCGTTCCACAAGGAGAAGAAGGCGCTGGTGACCGTCTGCCTCACCCGCGTGCCCGACCCGCTCGAGTTCGGGATCACCATCCTCGACGAGGAGGGCCGCGTGGAGCGGTTCCTCGAGAAGCCGACCTGGGGACAGGTCTTCAGCGACACGGTCAACACCGGTATCTACGTCATGGAGCCCGAGGTCTTCGACTACGTCGCGGCGGGTGAGCCGGTCGACTGGTCGGCTGACGTCTTCCCGCGGCTGATCGAGGAAGGCCGAGCGGTGTTCGGGTACGTGGCCGACGGCTACTGGGAGGACGTCGGCACGCTCGAGAGCTACCACAAGGCTCAGGCCGACGTCCTCGAGGGACGCGTCGACGTCGACATCGACGGCTTCGAGATGTCGCCGGGCGTCTGGGTCGCCGAGGGTGCCGACGTGGACCCGGAAGCGGTCCTGCGGGGCCCGCTCTACATCGGCGACTACGCCAAGGTGGAGTCCGGCGCGGAGCTGCGCGAGTACACCGTGCTCGGCAGCAACGTCGTCGTACGAAGCGGAGCCTTCCTGCACCGGGCGGTCGTTCACGACAACGTGTTCATCGGCCCTCTGGCCAACCTCCGCGGCTGCGTGGTCGGCAAGAACACCGACATCATGCGGGCGGCGCGCATCGAGGAAGGGGCGGTGCTCGGGGACGAGTGCGTGGTCGAGGAGGAGGCGATCATCTCGGCCTCGGTCAAGGTGTTCCCGTTCAAGACCATCGAGGCCGGGGCGGTCATCCACTCGTCGGTGATCTGGGAGTCCCGAGGCCAGCGCAGCGTGTTCGGGGTCCGAGGGGTCTCGGGCATCATCAACGTGGAGATCACCCCCGAACTGGTCGTACGCCTCACCTCCGCCTACGCGACGACGCTCCAGAAGGGTGCGACCGTCGTCACCTCGCGCGACCACTCGCGGGCGGCGCGCGCGTACAAGCGGGCGGTGATCGCTGCTCTCACCTCGAGCGCACTCAACGTCAGGGACCTGGAGACGTCGCCACCGCCGGTGACGCGGATGGAGACCTCGCGGGCCGGCGCGGCCGGCGGGATCATGCTTCGCACGACCCGAGGAGTCCCAGACAGCGTCGACATCGTCTTCCTCGACGAGGCCGGCGCGGACCTGTCGCCGACGGCCATCCGCAAGCTGGAGCGGATCTACCAGAGGCAGGACTTCCGCCGGGCGTTCCCCGGCGAGATCGGTGACCTCTCGTTCCCGCCGAGGGCGGTGGAGAGCTACGTCCAGGAGCTGCGCGCGTCCATCGACACGACCGCGCTGGAGACCGCACACCTGAAGGTGGTGATCGATGCCGCCGACGGCGTCGCCTCGCTGGTGATCCCGTCGCTCCTCGCGCGACTGCCGATCGAGGTCCTGACCGTCAACAACCGGCTCGACGACAACCGGCCGACGGAGCTGCAGGGGGACCGCGCCTCGGGCCTGCGCCGCCTCGGCGAGCTCGTCGCGTCGTCGAAGGCCGCGTTCGGGGTCCGCTTCGACCCGATCGGGGAACGGCTGTCCATCGTCGACAACACCGGGCGACCGATCAGCGACGACCGCGCACTGCTGGTGTTCCTCGACCTCGTCGCGGCCGAGCGCGGCGGCGGCAGCGTGGCCCTTCCGGTCACGACGACGCGGGTCGCCGAGCAGGTCTGCCGCTTCCACGGCGTCGAGGTGCTGTGGACCGCCACGTCCGCCGACGACCTGGCCCGCGTGGCCGCGATGCCGGGTCTCGTCCTCGGCGGCAACGGTCGTGGTGGCTTCGTGGTGCCCGAGCTCGGTCCCGCGGTCGATCCCTTCGCGGCCTTCGTACGGCTGCTGGGCCTCGTCGCGCGGACCCAGCTGACGTTGAGCCAGATCGACGGTCGGATCCCCCAGGCCCACGTCCTGCGGCGGGAGGTGCCGACCCCCTGGGCGCACAAGGGACAGGTCATGCGCGCGGTGCTGGAGTCGGCCGGCGACCGCGAGGTCGACACCGTGGACGGCGTTCGCGTGGTCGAGGACGACGGGAGCTGGGGCCTGGTGCTGCCCGACCCGGGCGAGGCGATCACCCGGCTGTGGGCGGAGGCGCGCACGGAGGCGTTGGCGACGGCCCTGCTCGACGAGTGGACGGACGTCGTCGACAAGGCAGGGCGCTAGGACCTGTCGTTAGTCTGAGGTCGTGCCGGCCGCTGCTCAGACCCGCTCGCGGGTCGACGCCGTCCCGCAGCTGCTCGCCCAGATCTGGGACGAGGCGCTCGACCCCGGCTACGCGGCCGTGGCGGCGCGCCGCAGCGACGAGGTGGACCCCTCCGACGCCAGCCCGTCGCGCCGGCGCCGGCGGCTCGGTGCAGGGCTCTCCCTCGCGCTCGTGGGCCTGCTGCTCGCTGCGGCGATCGTCCAGGCCGACGCGTCGCGACCTGCGGTGGCCCAGCGGCGCCTCGACCTGATCGCCCGCATCCAGGCCCAGACCAAGAGGTACGACGCGGTGACGAGGCAGGCGGCGGCGCTGCAGGCCGACGTCGACCGGCTCAAGTCGGCAGCGCTCGGGGCGACCGCTGCCGGGCAGCTGCTCGACCAGCAGCTCGGCCGCCTCGAGCTCGGTGCAGCGCAGCTGCCCGTCATCGGGCCGGGACTCCGGATCACGCTCGACGACGCCGTCACCCTCGGACCAGGCGCGGCTGGCGACCCGGCGCTCGGGCGGGTCCTCGACACCGACCTGCAGATGGTCGTCAACGGTCTGTGGGCCGCCGGGGCCGAGGCCGTCTCGATCAACGGTCAGCGCCTCACGTCGCTGTCGGCGATCCGGTCGGCCGGCGACGCGATCCTCGTCGACTACCGTCCGCTGACCCGGCCGTACGTCGTCCTCGCCATCGGCGACCCGAAGACGATCCAGGCGGCGTTCACCGCCGGTCCGGCCGGCGGCGGCCTCCGTACCCTGCAGCAGACGTACGGGGTCCGGTACGTGGTCCAGGGAGCCGCATCGGTCGCCCTGCCAGCCGCTCCGACGATCGAGCTGCGCTATGCCCGGCGGGTGGCCGGCACGCAGGGTCAGGGGTCACCGTGATCGCACTGCTCGGGCTCGTCGTGGGCATCGCGCTCGGGCTGTTCCTGCACCCGGTCGTGCCGATCTGGTTGCAGCCGTACCTGCCGATCGCGGTGGTCGCGGCCCTCGACGCCGTCTTCGGAGCGGTGCGCGCCACCCTCGAGGGCATCTTCGACGACAAGGTGTTCGTGATCTCGTTCGTGTCGAACGTGCTGGTCGCGGCCCTGATCGTGTTCCTCGGCGACCAGCTCGGGGTCGGTTCGCAGCTGTCGACCGGGGTCGTCGTCGTCCTGGCGGTCCGGATCTTCTCCAACGCCGCCTCGATCCGCCGCCAGCTGTTCGGGGCCTGACCGATGCCTGCCCCGACCGCGACCGGTGGCCGCCCGGCCGCCTGGCACCGGCTGGCTGTCGCCCTCCGCCCGCGGCGGACGCGGGCCCAGGCGGCGATCGCCGTGCTCTTCGTGCTGCTCGGGCTGGGCGCGGCGCTGCAGGTGCGCAGCAACGCCCAGTTCGACGGGCTGTCGACGGCTCGCGAGGCCGACCTAGTGGGCATCCTCGACGACCTCACCGCGCGCAACGAGCGGGTGGCCGCAGAGGAGCGTGACCTCCAGGCCACGAAGGACCAGCTCACCTCGGGCACCGACCAGACCGACACCGCGCTCGTTGCGGCCAGGAGCCGGGTCGACACCCTCGGCATCCTCACCGGCACGGTCGCGGCGGTCGGGCCCGGGATCGTCGTGACCGTGACGGACGCCCAGGGCAAGGTCGATGCCGGCACGATGCTCGACGTGGTCGAGGAGCTGCGCGATGCGGGCGCGGAGGCGTTGCAGATCGGATCCGTACGCATCGTCGCCTCGACGTCGTTCCTCGACGGCGCCCCGGGTTCGCTGGTCGTCGACGGCAGCACCCTGCGGGCTCCGTACACCCTGGTGGCCATCGGCGACCCACGCACCATGTCCTCGGCGCTCCGCATCCCCGGGGGTGTGGTCGAGACCGTGGGTGGCCTCGGGGGAGCTGCCACGATCGTCGAGGGCAGCAGCGAGACGGTGGGCGCCTTGCGGCCGGCTTCGACGCCTCAGTACGCTCGGCCCGCCGCGACCCCGTAGCTCCTGCCCGAGGTCCTGCGCCCAGGCTCGTACTCGAAGATCAGCACCCGACAATCTCAGGCCGACAGAACGGATGATCCGCGTGAGCGACACCCCCGGCCAGCTGAAGTACACCGCCGAGCACGAGTGGGTCACCGCCCCCGACTCCGAGGGCAGCGTGCGCTTCGGCATCACCGACTTCGCGCAGGAAGCCCTGGGCGACATCGTGTACGTCTCGCTTCCCGGCGAGGGGCTCGAGCTGGTGGCGGGCCAGACCTGCGGAGAGGTCGAGTCGACCAAGAGCGTGAGCGACGTCTACGCCCCGGTCAGCGGCGTCGTCGTGGCGCGCAACCCGGCGCTCGACACCAACCCCGAGCTGGTCAACTCCGACCCCTACGGCGAGGGCTGGATGGTCGAGGTACGCCCGTCCGACCCGGCCGCCGTGGACGCCTTGCTGGACGCGGCCGGCTACACCGCACTGACCCAGGCGTCCTAGATCCGTCTCAGCCTCGATCGGAGGCTGAGACTGGGCGAACCGCCGGATCCGGTTGACCCCCCGCGTACGCACACCTACTGTCGTAGAACGTGCTCGACTGTCGAGTTTCGGTCGAGAGTTCAGGTCTGCGAGAAGGGTGCCTGTATTGACGAGCGACGAAGGAGCCACCTCCGAGCCGGAGTCGGCGTCCGAGCTGACCTCGACGCTGTCGATCGGCGTGCCGGGCGGCGCAGACGTGGAGGTGCCCGACCTGCCGGTGACCGACCCCGACCAGGCGGTCGTCGATGCCCTTCCGGCCGGCAGCGCGCTCCTCGTCGTCCGCCGGGGCCCCAACGCGGGCAGCCGGTTCACCCTCGACGTCGATCTCGTGACGGCCGGACGGCACCCAGAGAGCGACATCTTCCTCGACGACGTGACCGTGTCGCGTCGGCACGCGCAGTTCGTCCGCACCGGACGTGGCTACCTGGTCAAGGACGTCGGCAGCCTGAACGGCACCTACGTCAACCGGCAGCGCATCGACGAGGTCGACCTCTCCGGTGGTGACGAGGTCCAGATCGGCAAGTACCGCCTGATCTACCTCGTCGCCACCGCAGGCGGGGGTGGGCGTTCGTGAGCTCTGCTGTTCCCGCCCGTGCCCACCTGAGCATCGGCGAGGTCCTCGCCAGGCTGCGGCCGGAGTTCCCCGACGTCACGATCTCCAAGATCAGGTTCCTGGAGTCGGAGGGGCTCGTGGAGCCGCAGCGCACCTCCTCGGGCTACCGCAAGTTCGGACCGGAGGAGATCGCCCGGCTGCGCTACGTGCTCGCCGCGCAGCGCGACCGCTACCTGCCGCTGCGGGTGATCAAGGACCACCTGGACGCCATGGACCGCGGGCTCGAGCCGCCCGAGGGGCCGGGCGCGGGTCCGCGGGTCCCCATGACCATCGTTGCGTCCGACGGGTTCCCGACGGCCGAGTCGTTCAGCCGCGACGGCTCGGAGCTGCGGCTGTCGCGGGCCGAGCTGGTCGAGGCGGCCGGCATCGACGAGGCCCAGCTCGGCCAGCTGGAGAGCTACGGCCTGATCGGGCCGCGGCCCGGCGCCACGCACTACGACGGCAATGCGCTGGTGATCGCCAAGGCGGTCGCCGAGATGAGCGTCTTCGGTCTCGAGCCACGGCATCTGCGTGCGTTCAAGTCGGCCGCCGACCGCGAGGTCGGCCTGGTCGAGCAGGTCGTCGCGCCGCTGCACAACCAGCGCAACCCTGACGCCAAGGCCCGTGCCGACGAAGTGGTCGGCGAGCTCTCGGCGCTGTCGGTCCGCCTGCATGCTGCGCTCGTCAAGGCGGGACTGGCCACCGCCGGTCGCCGCTGAACATCGGTGGCAGGCCGCCGCTGAACGCGATGGGTAGGGTGGGCACGTGCAGCCACTCGACGTAGTCGGAGTCCGGGTCGAGATGCCCTCGAACCAGCCCATCGTGCTGTTGCGCGAGATCGGCGGGGAGCGCTACCTGCCGATCTGGATCGGTGCCGTCGAGGCCACCGCGATCGCCTTCGCGCAGCAGGGCGTCGTGCCGGCCCGCCCGATGACTCACGACCTCATGCGCGACCTCCTGCAGGCCCTGCAGGTCGAGCTCAGCCAGATCCGCATCACCGAGCTGCGCGACGGTGTGTTCTACGCCCAGCTGGTCTTCACCTCCGGCGTCGAGGTGAGCGCCCGCCCGTCCGACGCGATCGCGCTCGCCCTTCGCACGGGGACGCCGATCTTCGGCGCCGACGACGTCCTCGAGGAGGCCGGGATCGTGATCCCGGACGAGCAGGAGGACGAGGTCGAGAAGTTCATCGAGTTCCTCGACCAGATCTCGCCAGAGGACTTCGGCGCCCAGCCGGGCGAGGACCGTCCGGAGTCCTAGGGCCGCTCGCCACGCTCAGGCAGACTCGACGTGAGCGTCAGGGTGGCGAAGTCTCTACTAGAGATAGAGACATTGCCCCCGGCGTGTCGAGAGGGCGCTCGTTGACCCGGCTCGACGCTGGTCCTAGCGTCCATGGGTCAGGCAAACCGCTGTAACTCCACCGGTGAAGTTCAGGTATCGCTCGGTGGAGGATGGTTCGAGCGAGCGGAGACCGGCGTGAGCAACGGCGACAACAGCGGCACGCGCGACCCTGCCGAGGCAGCTGCGGCGCGACGTGCCGAGGGGCTGCACCGCGCTGGTGAGCAGGGTCTGCTGTTCGACGACGTGGTCGACGCGCACCCGGACGACATCGGTTACCGCGGGCCGGTGGCCTGCGCGGCCGCCGGCATCACCTACCGCCAGCTCGACTACTGGGCCCGTACCGGTCTGGTCGAGCCGAGCGTGCGACCGGCGACCGGTTCCGGCACCCAGCGGCTGTACGGGTTCCGCGACGTGCTCGTCCTCAAGGTGGTCAAGCGGTTGCTCGACACCGGCGTCTCGCTGCAGCAGATCCGTACCGCGGTGCAGTTCCTGCGNGACCGCGGNATCCACGACATGGCCGGCATCACGTTGATGAGCGACGGCGCGAGCGTCTANGAGTGCACGTCCGCCGACGAGGTGGTCGACCTGGTGCAGGGCGGCCAGGGGGTCTTCGGCATCGCGGTCGGCCGCGTCTGGCGCGAGGTCGAGGGCTCGTTGGCCGAGCTGCCGAGCGAGCGGGCCGACGCCGTGGCCGAGGCTGGCGAGCCCGCTGGCACGGCCCACCCGAGCGACGAGCTGGCCGCGCGCAGGGCAGGCCGCGTCGCGGGTTAGGATCGTCCCGCTGGTGAACCCACATGGGAGAGCTCCGGTCGCCGTCGGTCGTTGACGTCGGAGGCTAGGGGCGCCGAAGGGGCAATCCTCCCCGGAACCTCTCAGGCGCAAGGACCGTGCGGGCGAGGCAACTCTGAAGCGGTGCGTCGGCTCGGGCTTCGAGCGGCAGCGGTGACAGAGGGGGAGGCCCCACCGTCGGGGACCTGAGGGTCGGCTGCAAGCCGCTCTGAAGGGTCCCGGCTGACGATCCGTCGGAGGCCCGCCAATGACCAGCCTGCCCAACCCGCCCAGCCTGACCCAGCTCGAAGCGTCGGCGCCCTTCACCACCCGGCACATCGGCCCCTCGGCCGACGAGCGGGCCAAGATGGTCGCCCTCGTCGGCCGTCCGGGGCTGGACGAGCTCATCGACGAGGCGGTCCCGGCGCAGATCCGCGCACCCGGCCTGCTCGCGCTGCCGGCGGGACGCACCGAGCAGGAGGTCCTCGCCGAGCTGCGCGCGCTGGCCGCCCGCAACATCCCCATGGTGCAGATGATCGGGCTCGGTTACTCGGGCACGTTCACCCCACCGGTGGTGCTGCGGAAGGTGCTGGAGAACCCCGGCTGGTACACCGCCTACACGCCCTACCAGGCCGAGATCAGCCAGGGCCGGCTCGAGGCGCTGCTGAACTTCCAGACGATGGTGTCCGACCTGACCGGCCTGCCGACCGCGGGAGCGAGCCTGCTCGACGAGGGTACGGCCGCCGCCGAGGCGATGATGCTCCTGCGCCGGGCCGGATCGGTCGACTCGCCGGTCTTCCTCGTCGACGCCGACACCCACCCGCAGACGGTCGCGGTCCTCCAGACCCGAGCCGAGCCGCAGGGCGTGCAGCTGCGCATGCACGACGTGACCGAACCGCTGCCCGACGAGCCGTTCTACGGCGTGCTGCTGTCCTACCCGGCGAGCAGCGGGGCGCTGCGCGACGATGCAGCGCTGATCGCGGCGGTCCATGCGCGGGGGGCACTCGTGGCCGTGACGACCGACCTGCTCGCCCTGACCGTGCTGCGCCCCCCGGGCGAGATCGGTGCCGACGTCGCCGTCGGGTCCAGCCAGCGCTTCGGGGTCCCGCTCGGCTTCGGTGGCCCGCACGCCGCCTTCATGTCTGTGCGCAGCGGGCTGGAACGCAACCTGCCCGGGCGGCTGGTCGGAGTGTCGGTCGACGCGGACGGGCAGCCCGCCTACCGCCTCGCGCTGCAGACCCGCGAGCAGCACATCCGGCGCGAGAAGGCGACGTCCAACATCTGTACGGCTCAGGTGCTGCTGGCGGTCATCGCGTCGATGTACGCGGTCTACCACGGTCCCGACGGCCTCGCGCAGATCGCCCGCCGGGTCCACCGGTACGCCGCGCTGCTGGCCGAGGGACTGCGCCGGGGTGGGGTCGACGTGGTGCACGACGCCTTCTTCGACACCGTCCAGGCGCGGGTACCGGGACGCGCGGAGGCGGTTCTGGTCGCGGCTCGGGCGCACGGAGTCAACCTGCGCCTCGTCGACGCCGACACGGTCGGGATCTCCACCGACGAGCTCACGACCCGCGACCACCTGGTGGCGGTGTGGGCGGCGTTCCGGGTCGGCGAGCACACCGTCGACACCCTGGACGCGAGCACGCCGGACACGATCCCGGCGGAGCTGCTCCGCACGTCCGCGTACCTCACGCATCCGGTGTTCCACGCGCACCGCAGCGAGACCTCGATGCTGCGTTACCTGCGGCTGCTGTCCGGGCGGGACTACTCGCTCGACTGGGGGATGATCCCGCTCGGCTCGTGCACCATGAAGCTGAACGCGGCCACGGAGATGGAGTCGATCACCTGGCCGGCCTTTGCCGGCCTGCACCCGTTCGCACCGGTCGAGCAGGCCGCTGGGACGCTCGACCTGATCCGCCAGCTCGAGCGCTGGCTGGTCGAGATCACCGGCTACGACGCGGTGAGCCTGCAGCCCAACGCGGGCAGCCAGGGCGAGTTCGCCGGCCTGCTGGCGATCCGCGCCTACCACCGCGCCGCAGGCCACGTCTCGCGGGACGTCTGCCTCATCCCGTCGTCGGCGCACGGCACCAACGCGGCGTCGGCGGTCATGGCCGGCCTGCGCGTGGTGGTCGTGGCCTGCGACGAGCAGGGCGACGTCGACGTCGACGACCTGCGGGCCAAGATCGCGGCCCACCAGGACCACCTGGCTGTGCTGATGGTCACGTACCCGTCGACGCACGGCGTCTTCGAGGAGTCCATCACCGAGATCTGCGCGCTGGTCCACGACGCCGGCGGACAGGTGTACGTCGACGGTGCCAACCTCAACGCACTCGTGGGCCTCGCGGCGCCTGGCAAGTTCGGTGCCGACGTCAGCCATCTAAACCTGCACAAGACGTTCTGCATCCCGCACGGTGGCGGCGGTCCCGGCGTGGGCCCGGTCGCGGTGCGCGCGCACCTGGCTCCCTACCTTCCCAACCACCCGCTCGTACCGGAGGCCGGCCCCGACACGGGCGTCGGGCCGGTGTCCAGCGCCCCGTGGGGCTCCGCCGGCATCCTGCCGATCTCGTGGGCGTACATCCGGCTGATGGGCGGGGCCGGGCTGACGGAAGCCACGAAGGTGGCGATCCTGAACGCCAACTACCTCGCGACCCGGTTGGCGCCGCACTACCCGGTCCTCTACACGGGCAACGGTGGCCTGGTCGCCCACGAGTGCATCATCGACCTCCGCGGGCTCACCAAGGAGACGGGTGTCACCGTCGACGACGTGGCCAAGCGGCTGATCGACTACGGGTTCCACGCACCGACGATGTCCTTCCCGGTGGCCGGTACGTTGATGATCGAGCCGACGGAGAGCGAGAACCTCGCCGAGCTGGACCGGTTCTGCGAGGCGCTGATCGCCATCCGCGCGGAGATCGACCGGGTCGGCGCGGGGGAGTGGTCGGTCGACGACAACCCGTTGCGCGGCGCACCGCATACCGCCGCCTGCCTTGTGGGCGACTGGGACCACCCGTACTCCCGCGAGCTCGCCGCATACCCGGTCGACTCGTTGCGCGCAGACAAGTACTGGTCACCGGTACGCCGCGTCGACGGGGCGTACGGCGACCGGCACCTGGTCTGCTCCTGTCCACCGCCGGAGGCCTTCGTGTCGTAGCCCGGGTCGGGCCCCCCGCTGCTGCCCGGACCGCTCAGCCGAGGCGTGCCGCCGAGATCCGGGCCACTGCCTCGGTGCGGCTGTTGACCTCGAGGCGCGCATAGATGTTCTCCAGGTGCTTGCGNACCGTGCCTTCGGAGAGCCCGAGGTCGCGGGCGACCTGTCGGTTGGTCTGCCCGCGGGCGACGCGCCTCAGCAGCTCGACCTGGCGGGGGGTCAGTACTGGGACCGTGCGGCGCACCGCTTCCACGCGGTCGCGAAGGGACACCAGGTGGGGCCGGAGCAAGGTCAGCAGAAGGCGCTCTCGTTCGCTGAACGGGATATCACCGACCTCTCGGGTCAGCATCAACCGTCGCTCGAGGCCGCCCTCCGGGGGGAGCGTCACCAACAGTTCGTGCCAGATCCCAGCGCTGCGGAAGTACTCGGCCATCAGCAGGTTGCGGTACTCACGATCGGAATAGAAGTCGAGCCACGTCGTCACGCGGTCGTAGTCGTTGTGCCGCTCGGCATAGCAGCAGGCGGCGCAATCCCAGTACGCCTGGAAGAAGAGGGCGTCGTCTTCGTCGGTGGGCTCCGGCAGGTCTGCCAGGTCGAGTTGTTGGTCACTGAGCGTCACCCCTCTGCGGGTGTCCATGACGAAGAAGCTGACGGACGCACAGGGGATGAGCTCCGCAAGCCCTCGCAGCACCTGCTCCGGCATCTCGGCTCCGTCGTCAGCGCTGGCCTCCGGGGAGACGACGTCGAGCATCCTTCGCAGATCCCGTTCGTTGATCGAGCTCGAGTCCGCCATCCCTGCTCCTTTACCGCTCTCGCGCATTCTCGCTGAGCCTAGACACAGCCGACAGAGCGGGCGATACGCAGTTCTACGTACGCGTGGCCGCTACGCATTTCGTCGTATCGACGTCGTCGTCGCCCCGAGGCCACGGTTGGCGCAACAGACCAGCCCACTCCCTTCGGAGGTAACGATGAACCACTCAGCAACCCACCTCACCCGCCTCGCCTCCACGTGCTTCGCCACGGTGATGTCCGTGCTCGTGCTGTCGGGCACCGCGTTCGCCTACACCGACCCGATCCGCCCCGAGTCCGGGGTTGGCCAGGGTGGTGGAGCTGGCGAGCGGGCGGCGACTCCGACGCTCACGTCGTCGGGATGGAGCCTGTCGGCCGTCGTCGCCGTCACGGTCCTTGCGCTGCTGGTTGGCTGGATCGCGCGCGTCGCTGTCCAGCACATCCGCGACGGCCGGCGGGTGCAGTCGCCCGCCCTCGGCGTCTGAGCGGTTCTCCGGCCAACGGCCACTGTTCCGGTAGTGCGGCCCCCGTCGCGTCTATGGCGCCGGGGGCCGCTCGACGCCAGCGCTCAAGCCGGGCGCGCGTCGGTCGATACGCCTGAGGTGACCTTGCGACCGAGTGCCCGGCAGGCGTCCGCCGTATGCGCGGCCCTCGGAGTCGTCCTGCTCGCGACCGTGGCCACGGCTGGGTGGATCAGGTCCGGTGACGAGTCGTCCGCGCGCTCGGTGGCCGTACGTGCCGCGGGGTCCCGGGCGACCTCCGTCGAGTCCGAGGTCGCCGCATTGATCCGGCAGGACTCTGACCTGCTGCGCACGCTGTCCCGGGAGCCGAGCTTCGGCGAGTGGGAGGCGCTGCCTGGCACGGACCAGACCAAGCTGGCGGAGGACGCGGGCGCCGCCGCCGCGTTCCGTGACGAGATGCGGGTGGCGTTCGGCGACTACGCGCAGCTGTTCCCCCTGGCGTTCCAGACCCTCGAGTTCGTCGACACTCGCAACGCGCGGCCGGTGGCCGTGAGCACCGCAGGGGCCTGGTCGCTGGCCCCGACCCTTCCCGCAACGGTCGGCGCCGCACAGCAGCACTGGTTCGCCCAGGTCACCGCGCTGAAGCCGGGCGCGGTCTTCGTCACTCCGCCGTACAAGGACGAGACCGGTGCGCGGGTGGTCACCATCGCGACCCCGCTGCTGCGCGAGAACACCCACGGCATCGTCCTCACGACGCTGCAGCTCTCTCGGCTCGGCGAGTCCATGGTCATGGCGAGCAGCTCTGCAGCGGACGCTGTGGGCCTGGTCGACCTTCGCGACGGCTCCGTCCTGGTGTCCGGCAACAGCATCAACCCGATCAAGCCTGCGATTGCCCAGCGGGCGAAGTCCTTGCTGGGCACCGGGTATGCGAGCTCGGCGGACTTCACGGTCGGCGGGCGCACGGTCTCGGCCGTCTCCGCCGGCGGAAGTGTTACGAGTTCGGGCGGGCTCGGCTGGCTCGCCGTGGTCTCGGACGGGCCGCTCCCTGCGGCCGGTGTGGGAACGGCGCTGTCGCCCGCACTCCGCATGCTGGCCCTGGCCGGTCTGCTGTTCCTCCTGCTCGCCGTCGTCACGTACGTGCGAGTACGGCGCGAGGCCGCTGAGCAGGCGGCCGCGGTGCGTCGCGAGCGGGACCGCTTCGCCGCCGGCATGGACGAGCTCACCGGTGCCCTGGCACGCGCATCGGAGGGGAACCTCGCCACGCGTCTGGACGTCGAGCTGGGCGACGAGGTGATGACCGGGCTGGCCGCGTCCTTCGACCAGACGCTGGAGTCCCTGCGTGAGCTGGTGGCACAAGCACAGGTGAACAGCAGCCAGCTGAACGCAGCCGCCACCGAGCTGCACGCAGCCTCGACGCAGCAAGCCTCGTCGGCCAGCCAGCAGTCAGCGGTCGTGACCGAGACGACGGCGACGATCGCCGAGCTGGCTGCGACCGCCGAGCAGATCGCCGAGAACTCCCGGGCGGTGGCCGATGTCGCCGAGCGGACGCTGGCGACCACGATCGAGGGACGGGACGCGGTCGAGGAGTCCGTGTCGGCGATCGAGGCGGTGAGCACCCAGGTCGGGTTCATCGCCGAGGTGTGCGAGGGCCTGGGCGAGAAGATCACCGAGATCGGCGACATCCTCGCGATCATCGACGAGCTGTCCGACCAGACCAACCTGCTGGCGCTGAACGCGGCGATCGAGGCGGCGCGGGCGGGGGAGCACGGGCGCGGCTTCGCCGTGGTGGCGGCCGAGATCCGGCGGCTGGCCGAGCGCTCGCAGGAGTCCACGGTCCTGATCCAGGGCATCATCACCGACATCTCCGGCCGAGCGCGGCGGGCGGTCGACGCTTCGGCCCAGGGCTCGCACTCCGTGCAGGCCGTGACCCAGCAGGCCAGGTCGGCGGCATCCTCGCTCGAGCGCATCGCGTCGCTGGTCGGCACGTCGACGACAGCCGCGCGCGAGATCTCGTCCGCGACGCAGCAGCAGCGCTCCGCGAGCGAGCAGGTCGTCCAGGCGATGGCCGAGGTCAGCGCCAGCGCGCGGCAGTTCGCCGCCGGTGCCAAGCAGTCCGCCTCCAGCGCCCGAGAGATCGCCGACCTCGCCGTACGTACAGAGATGTCGATCAGCCACTTCGTCACCGAGCAGGCCGACGCCGCCGAGCCGGAGGACGACCTCGTCGAGCCGGCCGACGCCATCACGGAGCGCGCCCGCGAGCTCGAGCCGTCGGCCGGCTGACCGGCTGACCGGCGGTCCGGCCGCACCCGTGCGACGATGCCGGGGTGACGCGGATCCTGGCGGTGGGCAGTGCGCTCGGTGCGTACCGGTACCCGCAGGCCCAGATCACCGAAGCCTTCGGCGCCCTCGTGGTGCCCGACCCGGACCGGCGTGGCGTGCTGGAACGGTTCCACGCGGCGGCGGGCGTGCGCACGCGGCACCTTGCCCTGCCGTTGGCGGACTACCCCGACCTCGACGGCTTCACCGCCTCGAACGATGCGTTCCTCCGCATCGGCGTCGAGCTGGGGGAGCGGGCGGTCCGAGAGGCGCTGGCCATGGCCGGGCTCGTGCCCGCCGACATCGACGTGATCATGTCCGTGACCGTGACGGGCGTGGGTGCGCCCAGCCTGGACGCCCGACTGGTCCCGGTGCTCGGCCTGCGGGACGACGTGCGCCGGATGCCGATCTTCGGCCTCGGCTGTGTCGCGGGAGCGGCCGGGATCGCGCGGCTGCACGACTACCTGGTCGGCCACCCGGACGACGTGGCCGTGCTGCTGTCCGTGGAGCTGTGCTCGCTGACGGTCCAGCGTGACGACCCGTCGACGCCCAACCTCGTCGCGTCGGGGCTGTTCGGCGACGGTGCGGCTGCGGTCGTCCTCGTGGGGGAGCGGCGGGCCGAGGCGATGGGACTGCCCGGGCCGACCGTGATCGCCACGCGGTCGCGGTTCTACGCCGATACCGAGCGCGTCATGGGCTGGGACATCGGCGGCAGCGGCTTCCGTATCGTCCTGGCGGCCAGCGTCGCCGACGTCGTCGAGGCCCACCTCGGGCAGGACGTCAAGGAGTTCCTCACCGACCAGGGGCTGGACCGCACCGACGTCGTGCACTGGGTGGCCCATCCCGGCGGGCCCAAGGTGCTCGAGGCGATGCAACGTGCGCTGCACCTGCCCGACGGCGCGCTCGACGTCACGTGGGCCTCCCTGCGCGACGTCGGCAACCTCTCGTCTGCGTCGGTGCTGCACGTCCTGAGGGACACGATGGCGGCTCGTCCTTCGGGTACGGGGGAGCCGGCCCTGCTGCTGGCGATGGGCCCTGGCTTCTGTGCCGAGCTCGTCCTGCTCGCGTGGTGAACGACGTGGGGACGCGGACGTGACGTCGACCGGCTGGTACGCCGTGCTGCTCGTTGCCGTCGCGGCCGAGCGGATGGCCGAGCTGCGACTGTCGCTCCGCCACGCCCGCTGGGCGACTGATCGAGGGGGAGTGGAGACAGGGCGGCGGCACTACCCCTGGATGGTGCTGCTGCACACCGGGCTGCTCCTCGGGTGCCTGCTCGAGGTCCTGGTCGCGCATCGGCGGTTCATCCCTGGACTGGGCTGGCCGATGCTGGTCCTCGTGCTGCTGGCGCAAGGGCTGCGCTGGTGGTGCATCGCGACGCTGCGGGAGCAGTGGAACACCCGGGTGATCGTCGTGCCCGGCCTGGCTCTCGTCGCCGCCGGGCCATACCGCTTCCTTCGGCACCCCAACTACCTGGCTGTCGTGGTCGAGGGTGTCGCGCTCCCGCTGGTGCACACGGCGTGGGTCACCGCCGTCGCCTTCAGCGTGCTCGACGCGTGGCTGCTGACCGTACGGATCCGCTGCGAGGAGCGCGCCCTGGCCGGTCTGACGGTCGCACCGGCATGACGACCGGGCACGACGTCGACGTGCTGGTCGCCGGCGGTGGCCCGGTCGGGCTCGCGACCGCTGTGCTGGCCAGCCGCGCCGGGTTGTCGACCCTCGTCGTCGAGCGCAGGCACGGGCCGGTCGACAAGGCCTGCGGCGAGGGGCTGATGCCGGGCGCGCTCGCGGCGGTGCGTGACGTCGGCGCCGACCCGAAGGGCAGGGACTTCTTCGGTATCCGCTACGTCTCTGCAGGCGGCGAGCAGAGCGCCGAGGCGCGGTTCGCGGCGGGGCCAGGCCGTGGCGTGCGGCGCACCGAGCTGAGCCGCTGCCTCGCCGACGCGGCTGACGCGGCCGGCGTGAAGCGGGTCGAGGGGACCCTCGACGACGTGCGGCAGGAGGTGGGTGCGGTAAGGGCCGGAGGCTTTCGGGCGAGGTGGCTGGTCGCCGCCGATGGCCTGCACTCGACCGTCCGGGGTGAGCTCGGGCTGGGCGGGAAGCCGTCCCGGCGACCGAGGTACGGGTTGCGGCAGCACTTCTGCGTCGAGCCCTGGGCCGACCTCGTCGAGGTGCACTGGGCCGCGCAGGCCGAGGCGTACGTGACACCCGTGGGCGACGGTCTGGTCGGCGTCGCCGTGCTGACCGGCGTGCGCGGCCGGTCGTACGACGCGTGGCTGGCCGAGTTCCCCGCGCTGCGCGAGCGGCTGTCCGGGGCGGACCCCGCTTCCGAGGTGCTCGGCGCCGGACCGTTGGAGCAGAACGTGCAGCGGCGGGTCGCGGGGCGGGTGCTCCTGGTCGGTGACGCAGCCGGCTACGTGGACGCCCTGACCGGCGAGGGCATCGCCGTCGGGCTGGCGGAGGCCAGGGTGCTCGTCGACTGCCTCGCCCGTGGCCGGCCGGACGAGTACGAGCGGGCCTGGCGGTCGGTCTCGCGTCGATACCGGCTGCTCACCCGGGCTGTCCTGGTGGCTGCCCAGCACGAACGGTTGCGGCGAGCCGTCGTCCCCGCTGCGGCCCGCCTCCCGATGGTGTTCCGGGCCGCGGTGGACGCGCTCGCCTGAGCTCGACCCCGGTGGCCGCTACGTGCGGCCGTCGGTCTCCTGCGCCTCGAACAGCGACGGCTGCTGGGTCATCCAGTCGGCGTGCATGACCGGGAAACCGGCTTCCCGCAACGTGCGCACCACCAGCCCGTCGTCGTCGACCATGACCGCGACCGCCCGCCGTGCCGACAGCTGGCGCAAGGTCGAGAGCTTGGTCATCCGGGCCGGCCGGTGGTCGTTCTCGCGACGCATGTAGAGGGAACCCGGAGGCAGCTCGTGCCGGGCCAGCCACGCGAGCGTGTCCGCCCGGCAGCGCTCTGGCCGGCCGGTCAGCCAGACGATCTCGTGGCCCGACTCGACGAGCTGGTCGACGACGGCGCGACCCTCGGGCAGCACCGGGTCCTCGGGAGCAGCGGCGAAGAACCGGTTCCAGTCCTTGGGTCTGCGCTCGACGAAGGTCAGCCGGTGACGTACGTCCGCGACGACCCCGTCGATGTCCACGACGGCGTACGGAGGCGGGTCGGTCACGCTGGTCACCGTACCGGCCCCTAGGGTCGGGGCATGAGCGACCACTTGACCGACGACGGCGCCGCGCCGGGATCCGACACTGAGCTGACTGCCAGGCTCCAGGCCGCCGCGCCGTTCGTGGCGACGCTAGGCATCCAGGTGCTCGAGCAGGACTCCGAGCACGTCCTGCTGCGTCTTCCGGACCTGCCGCTGGCGCGCAACCACATGGGCGGCCCGCACGCGGGCGCCATCTTCACGCTCGGGGAGACGGCAGCGGCCACGTTGATGACGCAGAACTTCTCCCGCTGGTTCGACCGCATGGTGCCCCTCGCCGTCACGGCTGGGATCAGCTGGAGCAAGCTCGCGCNGAGCGCGGTCACCGCCGAGGCGCGCATGCTGCGTCCGGTAGCCGAGGTGGAGGCCGAGCTCGTGGCCGGGACCCGTCCCGAATGGGACAACCACATCGTCTTCCGTCGCGAGCAGGACGGCGACGTGTGCGGCGAGATGCACGTCACCCTGACGCTGGTGACCCGCCGGGACTAAGGTCCGATCATGGCCGGGTGCGCTGATGGGTGACGAGGTCGCTGCCCGCGTCTTCACGCGCGAGGACCGGCAGCGCTACCGGGAGAAGGTGCACCGCTGCCTCGATGTCCTGGCGCGGATGCTGTCAGACCAGATGTTCGACTTCGACCACCCGATGACCGGGATGGAGATCGAGCTCAACCTCGTCGACGACGTCGGTGACCCGTCGATGCGGAGCACCGAGATCCTCGCCCTCATCGACGACCCCGCGTTCCAGACCGAGCTCGGCCGGTTCAACCTGGAGATCAACGTACGGCCGACGGCCCTCGCCGGTGACGCGCTCGTCGAGCTGGAGAGCGACGTGCGCTCGCAGCTGAATGCGGCCCAGGCCAAGGCCTCGGCGGCGCAGGCCGGGCTGGTGATGATCGGCATCCTGCCGACCCTGCTGCGGGAGCACGTGACGCACGAGGCGATCACGGAGTACCCGCGCTACTCGTTGCTCGACGAGCAGATCCTGATGGCGCGCGGCGAGGACCTGCACATCGCGATCAGCGGGGTCGAGGACCTCGAGACGTATGCCGACACCATCGCGCCCGAGGCGGCGTGCACGAGTCTCCAGCTGCACCTGCAGGTGGGGCCGGACACGTTTGCGAACAGCTGGAACGCCGCGCAGTGCCTTGCCGGGGTGCAGGTTGCGCTCGGTGCGAACTCCCCGTACTTCCTCGGGCGCGAGCTGTGGCGCGAGAGCCGGATCGCGGTGTTCACCCAGGCGACCGATACCCGTTCCGTCGAGCTGAAGGCACAGGGTGTCCGGCCGCGGGTGTGGTTCGGGGAACGGTTCGTCACCAACGTCTTCGACCTCTTCGAGGAGAACCTGCGCTACTTCCCGGCGTTGCTCCCGGTGGTCGAGGACGAGGACCCGGTCGCGGTGTTCGAGGCGGGCGGGACGCCTGCCCTGCAGGAGCTGCGGCTGCACAACGGCACTGTGTACCGCTGGAACCGGCCGGTCTACGCCGTCGTCGACGGTCGACCGCACCTGCGGGTCGAGAACCGGGTGCTCCCGGCGGGCCCCAGCGTCGTCGACGTCATGGCCAACGCGGCGTTCTACTACGGCGTGGTGCGCACGCTGTCCGAGGGCGAACGGCCGGTGTGGACGCAGATGTCGTTCCAGGCGGCGTCGGACAACTTCACGGCGGGCGCCACCCGGGGGATCGACGCGCAGGTGTTCTGGCCCGGGTCCGGCGAGGTACCGGTCACCGAGCTGGTCCTTCGGCGGTTCCTGCCGATGGCTCACGAGGGTCTCGACCGTTGGGGCGTCACGCCGGCAGTGCGCGACCGGCTGCTCGGTGTCATCGAGCAGCGTTGCAAGACCGGGCGCAACGGTGCGGTGTGGCAGACCGACACGGTCCATCGGCGCGAGGCCGCGGGGGAGTCGCGGCTGGAGGCGCTCCGGCACATGACGCACTCGTACGCGGAGCTCATGCACGCCAACGAGCCGGTGCACACCTGGCCGGAGGGCTGACCGGATGCGGTTTCGCACCACGCTGCTCCTGGCCGGCAAGACGGCGACCGGCTTCGAGGTGCCGCCGTCGGTGGTCGAGGCGCTCGGCGCCGGGAAGCGGCCGCCCGTCACCGTCGCCATCGGTGGCTACACCTACCGGTCGACGGTCGCCGTCATGGGCGGGGTCTTCATGGTCGGCGTGAGCGCGGCCAACCGCGCGGGCGCGGGGGTCGCCGCGGGCGACGAGGTCGACGTCGACCTCGAGCTCGACACGGCACCACGGGAGATCGCCGTACCCGACGACTTCGCCGCAGCCCTCGACTCGGTGCCTGCGGCGAGACAGTACTTCGACGGGCTGTCGTACAGCGCGAAGTCCGGGTTCGTGCAGTCGATCGAGGCGGCCAAGACCGTCGAGACCCGCCAGCGCCGGATCGACAAGTCGGTGAGCAGCCTGCGCGAAGGCCGGCGGACGTAGCCCGCGTCAGCCGATCGTCGTACGGCGCCGGATCGCCGGACCCAGCAGCAGGTAGCCGCCCGCAGCGATCAGCCCCGCGACGAAGCAGCCGGCCCAGAGCACGTCCGGCCCGAGGAACTGGTAGGTCGACGTGCCGATCGCCGGAGCGAGCAGCGAGGCGATGCCGAACGACGTGCCCCATACCGCGGAGTAGCGCCCGCGGGCGTCGACCGGCGCGATGTCGGCGATGATCGCGGCGACCAGCCCGGCGCCGGCGATCTCGCCCAGGGTCCAGACAGCCACGGTGCCGGCGAACTGCAGAAGTGTGCTGGCCCACGCAGTGAGGCCGAACCCGAGGCCGATCAGCGCGGAGCCGGCGGCGAGCACCCGCACCGGGTCGAACCGCTGGACCAAGCGGACCGCGAGCGGTTGGAGGACGACGATCAGCACCCCGTTCAACGCGGTCACCAGACCGTATGCACTCGTGGGGAGGCCGTGCCCGACGACGGCCAGCGGCAAGGTGTTGGCCACCTGCATGTACACCGTCGCGGTAAGCACGGTCAGCCCCACGAGCGCGAGCATCAGCCGGTCGCGGAGCGCCGTGCTGTAGCCGGACGGACTGCTGTCGGCAGCCAGCGGTGGGCGCGGGGGATCTGCACCGATGCCCCACCAGATGATGACTGCGAAGACGAGGCTCGTGCCCGCGTCGATCAGGAACAGCAAGGTGTAGCCGCGTTCGGCGAGGAACCCGGCGGCTACGGACGCGATCGAGAAGCCGAGGTTGACCGCCCAGAAGATCAGGCCGAACGCGCGGCGACGTTGGACCGGGCCGACGAGGTCGGTGATCAGCGCTGCGCTCGCCGGCCGGTAGAGATCGGAGGCGAGACCGCCGACGAGGGCGGCCGCGCAGATCAGCCCGAATCCGCGCGCGGCGCCGAGAGCGAGGTAGGCGAGGGCGCAGAACACCATCCCGCCGGCCAGCGTCGGTCGCCGCCCGACGTGGTCGGACAGCCAACCGCCCAGGAGCTGCGAGAGTGCGGCTCCGGCACCGAAACAGGTGAGCGCGACCCCGGCATGTGCGGGGGAGAAGCCGCGCTGCGTCGTGAGGTAGAGGACGAGGAACGGCTCGACGAACTGGCCGAGACGGTTGACGAGGGTGCCGCTCCAGAGGAACCAGAACGCCCGTGGCAGCGCCGTCAGCCGCTGCCGCACGTCTTCCTCCGAGGCCACCAGCCCAGCCAACCAGACGTGGCCGACAGCAAGGTCGTGACTCCGGAGCGTGACCGCATTGCTCCGGGCCGGTCGATCCGCCGTACTCTGCGCTGTCGGACCGCCCGCGCGTGATGTATTGGTCCGGCCTCGACCAGCTGCGGAGGGGTCTGCCGGTCAAGGTGCGCGCGGGAGCAGCGATGGTCGACGTCCCGGCAGGCAGCAGCCAGCGGTAGCCGCCTGTCGTGGGCGTCGGGCAGACTAGCGGCCATGGAGCCCGAGTCGATCGAACAGGCCTACGTACCGCTCGTCCGCGAGCTGCGCGACGGGGACTTCGAGCGGCCGCTCGACGACGGGTGGGCGGCCGAGCACGTCGCGGCCCACGTCGCCATGAACAACGACCACTTCACCGGCGCCGTCCGCGACCTCCTGGCCGGCGGCAGCGCGGCCTACGACAACGAGCAGGCGGTCGACCTGCGCGAGCTCACTGCGTACGCCGACAAGTTCGCCAACCTGGGCGACCAGGCCGACGACGTGGCCCGGTCGGCGACCGAGCTCGCCCTGGCGTACGGCGACCTGCTGGCGGCCGAGGCCGACACGGACATCCCGATCGTGATCCACCACGAGGGACGCATCGTCCGAGACGGTCCGGGGTCGCTCGCCGAGCTCATCGAGGGCAACGCGACCTACCACCTGTCCATGCACCTGGACCAGCTGCTCGCCCTGCGCCCTTCCCGCTGAACCCGCGCGTCGGCTGAACCGCCCAGGTTGGCTGAAACCGGGCGTGACTGGCTCTCAGGCCGGCCAACTGGGCCCGGTTTCAAGCAAGGGCGAGCGCGCAGAACTTCGCGGCAACTGCTCGCACGTGAAGATCCTTCCCCGCTGTACCATCAGTGGGGCTCGACGGTAGTGATCAACAGGGGGTGCGGTCAAGCGAGGGAGGGGCGACGCCATACTGCGTTCCACAGACGCCGCCGACGGGCTTCCGTCGGGCATCTGCAGTCATGTCTCGGAAGGTCAGGTATCGCAAATCATGACCAACTGGGGGAGGGGTCAAGCGAGGGGGAGGTCCTGACCTCGCTCGGCTTCCAGGCGCGGGCCGAAGATGCGTCGGTCGGCGTCAGCGATGGCGACGTCGTTGATGCTGGCCTCGCGCCGACGCATGTAGCCGTCGGGGGAGAACTCCCAGTTCTCGTTCCCGTAGCTGCGCCACCACTGGCCGGCGTCGTCGTGCCACTCGTACTGGAAGCGGACCGCGATCCGGTCGTCGGTGAACGCCCAGAGGCTCTTGCGCAGCGCGTAGTCGTGCTCGCGCTCCCACTTGCGGGTCAGAAAGGCGACGATCTGGTCGTGCCCGCTGACGAACTCGGAGCGGTTCCGCCACTGGGAGTCCGGCGTGTACGCACCGGCGACGCGCTCCGGGTCCTTGGTGTTCCACGCGTCCTCGGCGGCCTGCACCTTCTGCCGTGCCGACGCGGCATCGAAGGGCGGTACGGGATAGCGCGGGACCACATCAGCCACGGCGCGCAACGTACCACCGGGCCTCTCGCCTCGATCCGGATGAAGGATTTCAGCGTATTGACATAATGTAACTTATCGGCACTACGCAGGAACGAGGGGCGACCCACGTCGACGGGCTGGAACCGGGCCTGCTTGGCCAGCCGGCCGGCCAACGGGGCCCGCTGCGAACAAGGCGCAGGTCGGCGCGCGCGCCACCCGGCCTGAACCGCCAAGGACGAGCAGAGTGAGCGGTGTGATCGCTCCGAGGCACCCCTTCCTGGAGCACGACGGCCCGGTGGCGGTTGTGCACCGTGGCGGCGCCGCCGAGGCCCACGAGAACTCGATGGCGGCCTTCCAGCGCGCCGTGGACCTCGGCTACCGGTACGCGGAGACCGACGTGCGGGCCACGTCGGACGGTGTCCTGCTGGCGTTCCACGACGCCACGCTCGACCGGGTCACGGACGGCACGGGGCGCATCGCGGACCTGCCGTACGCGCAGGTGCAGGGCGCCAGGGTCGGCGGCGTGGCACCGATCCCGCTGCTCGAGGACCTGCTCGGGTCGTTCCCATCCGTACGGTTCAACCTCGACGCCAAGCACCCCGCCACGCTCCGGCCGCTGGTGGACGTGCTGACTCGCGCGAACGCGCTGGACCGGGTGTGCGTCGCCTCGTTCAGCGATCGGCGCCTGCGCTGGCTGCGGTCGGCGCTGGGTCCGAGGCTCTGCACCGGGCTCGGGCCACGCGAGATCGCCGCGGTCCGCCTGGCGTCGATGCCCGGCCCGCTGGGCCGCACGCTCGCGGCGCGAGCCGGCCGGCTGCCAGCGACGGCCCTGTGTGCCCAGGTGCCTACGGGACCCGGCCTGCTCCCCCTCGTCGACCAGCGTTTTGTCGACACGGCGCACCGGCTCGGGCTGGTGGTCCACGTGTGGACGGTCGACGATGCCGCCACGATGGACCGCCTCCTCGACCTCGGGGTGGACGGCCTCATGACAGACCGTCCAGAGGTGCTCCGGGACGTGCTCGTCGCCCGGGGCCAGTGGCAGTGAACCAATCGGCCCTTTCGAGCGTCTGTGTAGGTGTAGGCGGACGTGCTGCGGGGAATCCTGACGAGGACTCGTTCGTTGTTGATGACGAGAGTGCAGCTTGACCTGAAGGGTGGACCATCATGGCGGAGTCGCTGCGCGGGAGCCGAATGGGCACCGTGAGCTACGAGAACGAGGGCGGCGTCGAGTTCGCGCCGCGCCAGCTGATCCCCTTCGACTGCCCGAACGGGCACGCGTTCGCGGTGCCCTTCTCGGTCGAGGCCGAGCTCCCCGCGACCTGGGAGTGCCGGGTCTGCGGAAGCACCGCCTTCCGCCGCGACGGCTCCCCGGCCGAGTCCAAGACCGGCCGCAAGGTGCGCACCCCGTGGGACATGCTGCTCGAGCGGCGCACGATCGACGACCTCGAGGTGCTGCTCAAGGAGCGTCTGGCGCTGCTGCGGACCAAGGGTGGCCCGGCGCAGGCCCTGCACCCCGACCACCGCAAGACCGCGTGACCCGCCGGCTGACCCGCACACCGGTTCTGGCCGGCCGCTAGGAGCCCAGCTGCTCCGGCGGTTCGTCCTCCCGTACGACGTCTCCCCTGACGATCCGGTCTGACGACTCCGAACGCGTCCAGATGCGTACGCCGCCCGGCCCGGACACCGACGTGAACCGGCGCACGAACCAGGCCGCCGTCACCGCCTGCAGGCCGGCGCGCACGGGTGGGGCCAGCAGCAGCAGGCCCACGGCGTCGCTGATGAATCCGGGCAGGAAGATCAGCAGGCCGGCCAGGAACAGCAGCGCGGCGTGGGCGGCCGCGCGACCGTCGGGGCCCTGACCGGTGACGACCGCACCGTCCGGCAGGGCGACCCGTCCGCGCAGAGCGCGCCACCAGGACGCGCCGGCGCGACGCATCACGTAGCTCCCCAGGAACGCCGCAGCCACGAGAGCCAGCATCGTCCAGCCGAACCCGATGACGTGGGCCACCTGGACGATCACGAAGATCTCGACCGCAGGGAAGACGATCAGCAGGAAGAACAGCAGCAGTGGCATGACCCTCAGCCCCTTCGCGGCCGCAGCTGGTCGGCCCGGCTGGCGATCCCCCAGCTGGTGACGCGCCAGAGCGCCTCGGTGACGATGCTGCCACTCATCTTGCTCGTGCCGTGCACGCGCTCGACGAAGGTGATCGGCACCTCCACCACCCGGAAGCCGCGGCGCACGGCCTGCCACGCGAGATCGACCTGGAAGCAGTAGCCCTGCGAGGCGACCGACTCGAGGTCGAGCCCGAGGAGGGTGCCGCGCCGGAACGCCCGGTAGCCGCCGGTGATGTCGCGGATGGGCACGCCCAGCACGAGGCGTGCGTATGTGTTCCCGCCGCGGGAGAGCAGCAGCCGTTGCTTCGGCCAGTTGACCACAGCTCCCCCGGGTACCCAGCGCGAGCCGAGCACGAGGTCGGCGCCCTCAAGCGCGTCGAGCATGCGCGGGAGGTCCTCCGGGCGGTGCGACCCGTCGGCGTCCATCTCGACGACGACACCGAAGTCGCGCTCGAGGGCCCACGCGAACCCGGCGAGGTAGGCGGCCCCGAGCCCCTTCTTCCCGGAGCGGTGCAGGACGTGCACCCGGTCGTCGGTGGCCGCGAGGTCGTCGGCCAGCGCGCCCGTGCCGTCCGGGCTGTTGTCGTCTGCCACCAGCACCTGTGCGTCGGGTACCGCGGCGCGCACGCGAGCCACGATGTCCTCGACGTTCTCGGCCTCGTTGTAGGTCGGGATCACCACGAGGACCGTCCCGAGGGGCGGCCGCCCGGCCGGGACGTCAGGCTGGCTGGAGGGTGCTGGCATCGCTGGACGGGTTCCTCTCGCGTCGCCGGCGGGTGTTCGCCAGGGCGACGGCGCCGACCCCAAGGATACCGAGAACCCATTCCGGCCAGGCACCGACGCGGGTCGCGAGCGTCTCTCCCGTACGCAGGGTCACCGGTCCGTCGTAGACCCAGCGCTCGAACTCGGCCGAGCTGGCCACCAGCCGCCCGTCGGGGGCGATCACCGCGCTGAACCCGCTGGTGGCGGCCACGAGCACGGTCCGCCCGGTCTCGATGGCCCGCAGCCGGGACATGGCCAGCTGCTGGTCGGGCTGGCCGCTGTGCCCGTACGTGGCGTTGTTGGTCTGAACGACCAGAAGCTGAGGGTCGCCGGCCGTGACGTCGCGGACGATGCCGTCGTAGGCGACCTCGAAGCAGATCACGTCGCCGATCCGTACCCCGCCGACGTCCAGCAGGCCTGGCTTCTCCCCCGGCGCGAAGTCCTCCGGGATCCGTCGCAGCCGGGTGATGTAGCGGGTCAGCACGGACCGGAACGGGATGTACTCGCCGAACGGCACGGGGTGCCGCTTCTCGTACCGGTCCCCCGGTCCCCCGCCGCCGGGCGCGGTCGACGGCGCCCAGACGATGCCGACGTTGAGGACGGTGTGCGGGTCGGCCGGGTTGGCTACGACGGCCCCGACGAGGGTGGGTACGCCGATCGCGTCGACAGCGCCCTGGATGGCGGCTGCCGCGGTCGGGTCGGCGTAGGGGTCGATGTCGGTGGAGTTCTCCGGCCAGAGGACGAGCTGTGGCTGCGGCTGCTGCCCGGCCGCGACCTCCCTGGCGAGGGTGCGCGTGGCCTCCACGTGGTTGTCGAGGACGGCGGCCCGCTGGCCGAAGGCGTCCAGCCCGGTCCGCGGGACGTTGCCCTGCACGATCGCCGCCGTCACCTGGCGCCCGCCGGTCGGTACGGGTACGGCGTACCCGGCGAGGGGTACGGCGACCGCGGCGCCGGCCAGCAGCAGCCGAGCCGCGCCCGCTCCCCCGCGGTCGAGCACCGCCGTGAGCAGCGCGAGGAGCAGCGCGCCGCTCAGGGCGACCGCGAAGGTCAGCACCGGCATGCCGCCGAGCGCCGCCAGGGGCGCGAACGGCGTGCCGGCCTGCGAGAACGCCAGCCGCCCCCAGGGGAACCCGCCGAAGGGGACGTACGACCGGGCCAGCTCGGCCGCGACCCACAGGCACGCGGTCCAGAGCGGCCACAGTCGCAGCCGCTGGACGTGCGCCACCCCGACGAACATCACAGCGACGAACGCCGCCTCGAGCGCGGACAGCAGGATCCAGGCGTCCGGGCCGATGACGGTCAGCCAGCGCAGCAGGAGGCCGAAGAACGCGAGCCCGGTGACCATGCCCAGCAGCAGCGCCCGGCGCACCGTCTGCCCCCGGGCCACGCGGGTCGAGGCGGCGACGGCGAGGGGGGCCAGCGGCCAGATCCCGTACGGCGGGAAGGCGAGCCCCAGGGTGAGGCCGGTGACCACGGAGGCGACGAGCCCGGCGCGGAGTCCGATCCGCTGCGATTGGGGCACGCGGAAAGCCTAGACGTGAAAGAGGACCCGACCCGCCCTTCGGACCGACACGCACGCCGCGGGATGCGGCGGGCGAGCCGTTGTCTACTGGACGGTCGGGTCCTCTCCGAGTCGAGTACCGGGAGCTCGGGGCGCCTCTCGATGGTGGGCCGGGCGCGACGTCCGAACTGCTGGTCGACCGCCCGCGAACCTACCTCTGACGGCCCTGTCCGTGTCAAGCCGAACCGGCGATTCGTCCTTCCTGCGCAACAACTTTTCCTATCCGGGCACGACGACGGTGCCCGTGGCTGTAGTGCAGATGAGGGGTGCGGCGAGGACCTCGGCAGCCGACGGCGCCAGGTCCGGGCGGGCACGGCAGGTCACGCGCGCCTCGAAGGACAACCCTCGACTCCTGCGCCCCACCCGCGTCACCGTCGCGGTCACCTCGAGGACGTCGCCGGCCTGCACCGGTGCGAGGAACTGCACGTCGCTGTACGACGCGAACAGCGCCTCGTCGCCGTCGGTACGGATCGACATCTCGGTGGCCACGTCGCCGAAGAGGCCGAGGACGTACGCACCGTCGACCAGGTTGCCGCCGTAGTGGGCGTGGGCGTAGGGGACGTACCTGCGGTGCGTCACGGTCAGCCCCAGCCGCGCATCGGTCTCGGTCATGTCGCCCGTCCTCCTGCCAACGCGTGCACCAGGTAGCTGGCCACTTCTCCCGGGGTGGTGCCCCTGCCGAAGATCCGGTCGACGCCGAGGGGTCCGGTCATCGTCTCGTCGAACCTCGGGCCGCCGACCACCAGGAGGGGGCGGGTGCCCGAGCGGTAGGCCTCGTTGAAGGCGGCCGACATCTCGCGCGTGTTGTGCAGGTGGGCGTCCCGCTGGGTGACCACCTGCGAGACGAGCACCGCGTCCGCCTTCTCGGCGCGCGACCGCTCGACCAGCTCGGGGACGAGCACCTGGGCGCCCATGTTCACCACCTTGACCTCGCTGTAGTACTCGAGGCCCTTCTCGCCGGCGAAGCCCTTCATGTTCAAGATGGCGTCGATGCCGACGGTGTGCGCATCGGAACCGATGCAGGCTCCGACGACGACCAGTGGCCGTCGCAGCGCCCGCTTGATCGTGAGGTTGACCTCCTTGGCGGTCAGCAGCGGGTACTCCCGCTCCACGATGTTGACCTTCGTCGGGTCGACCAGGTGGTGCACGGGTCCGTAGACCACGAAGAAGGTGAAGTCGGGTCCCATCGCCTTGGCGTGGACGACCATCGCGGGGTCCATGCCCATCTTGTTCGCCAGCTGCGCGGCCGCGCCCTCGGCCCGCTTGTCGTGCGGCAGTGGCAGCGTGAACGACAGCTGCACCATCCCGTCGCCGGTCGTGTCCCCGTACGGGCGGACGATCCGGCCGGCGCCGGTCATCGGGGGGTCCCCTCGAGCAGGTCGGTGGCCGGGTTGACGTATCCGGGTGCCTGCTTCACGACGCCGTCCAGCCCCTTGCCCCGGTCGGCCGGCCGCTTCATCAGGCCGAAGGTCCCGTCGCCGATCGCGGCGAGCAGGCCGCCCTCGGCGGGGTCGACGATCCGTTCCAGCAGCTCGACGGCCTCGCGGAGCACCTGGTGCCCGCGCTGCACGATGAAGCCGTCGTGGCGCGGCAGGAAGTCCTCATGCAACCGGCCGGCCGCGTTGAACACGTAGCGCACGTTCTGCAGGGCTAGGTCTCGGTCGGAGAGCCAGGGGGTGACGACCGCCTCGGTCATCATCCCGACCAGCAGGATGCCCTGGCCGGTCATCGCCCCGGCCAGGTTGAAGAACCCGTCGAGCAGGTACCCACCGAAGATGTCGCCGGTCATGTGCTTGGTCGGCGGCATCCACTTCAGCGGGGCATCGGGGAACAGCTCGCGGGCGAGCAGCGCGTGGGCCAGCTCGAGGCGGAAGGAGTCGGGTACCTCGGGGTTGATCTCGAACGCGTGCCCGAGTCCCAGCTGCCAGTCCTGCAGGCCGGCCTCCTTGGCGAAGTACTCGTTCAGCAGCTGGCTGACCGTGACGGTGTGGGCGGACGCGACCGCGTCGGCCGTCGTCAGGTAGTTGTCCTCGCCAGTGTTGATCACGATGCCGGCGCGGGCGTGGACCTGGCGGGAGAAGCGCTGGTCGACGAAGGTACGGATCGGGTTGATGTCCCGGAACAAGATCCCGTACATCGAGTCGTTGAGCATCATGTCGAGCCGTTCGAGCCCGGCCAGGGAGGCGATCTCGGGCATGCAGAGCCCCGACGCGTAGTTGGTCAGGCGGACGTAGCGGCCGAGCTCCTTCGAGACGTCGTCGAGCGCCGCGCGCATCAGCCGGAAGTTCTCCTGGGTGGCGTACGTGCCCGCATAGCCCTCGCGAGTGGCACCCTCCGGCACGTAGTCGAGCAGCGACTGGCCGGTCGAGCGGATCACCGCGATGACGTCGGCGCCCTCGCGCGCGGCGGCCTGGGCTTGCGGGATGTCCTCGTAGATGTCGCCGGTGGCGACGATCAGGTAGATCCACGGCTTGGGCGGGTCGCCGAGGCGGCGGACCAGCCGTTCGCGCTCGCGCCGGTTGCGGTCGATCCGGGCGATGCCCTTGCCGACCGCCACGGTGGCCGCCTTCCGGGCGCGTACGGCGTCCTTGCCCTCGGGCACCCGGAACTGGACCGACCCGGCCGCCGCCTTCTGCGCCAGGACGGTCAGGTCCCCTTCACCGTCGCGGAGCAGGGCGTCCCAGACCGGCAGGGCCACCCCGTGCTCGAGCCCGCAGTCGGCTCGTACGGCGTCGACGGTGCGGTTGACCCACGGGATGCCTTCGACGTCCGCGCCGGCGAGGCCGGCGAGGCGCAGGACGGCGCGCTCGACCGAGACGGTGGTGTGCGTACGCGCCAGCTTGACGACAGGGGCGCCCGCCTTGCGCGCCAGCGACCTGGCGTGGCGCACCGTGCGCCCGTCGAGCTCGAGCTTGGACCTCGTACGGGTCGTCATGCGGCCTCCCTGGCCAGCCGGTCCTCGAACATCGCCCGGAGCCCGGGTTCGGTACGCATCAGGTCGAGGGCCAGCTCGGCGTGGCCGGGGGTGAACCCGTTGCCGACCAGCATGGTCACGTCGGCGGCGAGCCCCTCGGCCCCGAGCGCCGCGGCGGAGAACGACGTGGCCATGGAGAAGAAGATCACGGTGCCGCCCTCGGCCGTGGCCAGGATCGCACCGTGCTCGCAGCCTGGGACGTCGACGCAGACGACGGTGACGTCGGCCGGACCGCCGAGCGCCGCCTCGACGGCCGACGAGAGGGCGACCGGGTCCCGTGCGTCGGCCAGCGCGACCGTGTCGGCGACGCCCGAGGCGGCCAGCGTCTCGCGCTCGTGCTCGACCGGGACGACGCCGACCGTACGACCCGCCCCCGCTCGCCGTGCCGCGGCGAGGGAGAGCGACCCCGACTTGCCCGCTCCCCCGATGACGGCGACCGTCGGCGCCGGCCCGTCGCCCCCTCGGTCGGAGACGTACCGTCGCACGACGCGCTCGGTGAGTGCCGGGGCGCCGCACACGTCCATGACCATCATGGCCAGCGCGGCTGGCAGGTCGTCCGGGAGGACGGCGACGATCGAGCGGCCGAACAGGATCGCCGTACCGTCGACAGGGACCTGCTCCGACCGCCCGTCCCACCGCGCCAGCTCGTCGTCGATCCGCAGCGGCGTGAGGGAGAGGGAGACCAGGCTCGCGACGTGGTCGCCCACCCGAAGGCCCAGGGGTGACGCGGGGCCGACCTCCTCGACCACGCCGACCAGCATGCCGCCCGAGCCCGTCACCGGGTTCTGCATCTTCCCGCGGTCGGCGACGATCGCCAGGACCTCGGCACGCACCGCGGTTCCGTCGCCGGCGTGCTTGGTCGCCAGCTGGCGGTACGAGGCCGCGTCGAGGTTGAGCGTCTGGACGCGGATCCGTACCTCGTCCGGCCACAGCTCGGGGCTCGCGTCGAGGCGCTCCGCCGCCTGCGGGAGGACCAGCGCGGGCGCTGCCGGCGCTGCCGGCGCGATGACGCGGTGCAGTCCCACGGGCGACGAGGGCGTGGTGCGGGACACGAGCAGATCCTCCCAGTACCGGACGCGAAGGCCAGACCGCCCGCGTATACGGGAGATCTTACGGTGATTGAGTGGATTCGCCGCAGATCTTTCTCTATCCTCTCGGAATGAGCACAGAGCAGCCGTACGCCTACCGCCGGAGCGAGCTCGTCGAGCCCGACTGGACCCGCCTGCCCGGATGGGCGACCGTGACTGCGCAGGAGTGGGCCGACGCGCAGTGGCAGCGGGCCCACTGCGTCAAGAACGTCAAGCAGCTGCGCGACCTCATGGGCGGCCTCCTCGAGGACCGCCTCTACGCCGATCTGGAGCGCGACCAGGCCGAGCGGGCCACGATGTCGATGCTCGTGCCGCCGCAGATGATGAACACGATGGTCCCCGCGTCGCACGACCGCGGCACCCCGTCCCCGGCCGACTTCACCGCCGGGTTCTACGCCGACCCTGTACGGCGCTACATGCTCCCGGTGTTCAGCGACCGGCGGACCGACTGGGCCTCGCACCCGCACGCGAGCCGCGACTCGCTGCACGAGCACGAGATGTGGACCGCCGAGGGCCTGACGCACCGCTACCCGACCAAGGTCCTCGCCGAGCTGCTGCCCACCTGCCCGCAGTACTGCGGCCACTGCACCCGCATGGACCTCGTGGGCAACTCGACGCCCGTCGTGCAGAAGCTGAAGTTCGACCTCAAGCCGGTCGACCGCTACGACGCGATGTTCGCCTACCTGCGCACCCAGCCCGGAGTGCGCGACGTCGTCGTCTCGGGTGGCGACGTGGCCAACCTGCCGTGGAAGAACCTCGAGTCGTTCCTCACCCGGCTCCTCGAGATCGAGAACATCCGGGACATCCGGCTGGCCACCAAGGCCCTCATGGGCATGCCCCAGCACTGGCTGCAGGACGAGGTTCGCGCCGGCATGGAGCGCGTCTCGACGACGGCCCGCGAGCGCGGGGTCCAGGTCGCGATCCACACCCACGTCAACGCCGCCCAGTCGGTCACGCCGATGGTGGAGAAGGCCGCCAAGGCCATGCTCGAGGCAGGAGTGCGCGACGTGCGCAACCAGGGGGTGCTGATGCGCGGGGTCAACGACTCCCCCGCCCAGCTGCTCGACCTGTGCTTCCGGCTCCTCGACGGGGCCGCGATCATGCCCTACTACTTCTACATGTGCGACATGATCCCGTTCAGCGAGCACTGGCGGGTCTCGGTGCGCCAGGCCCAGCAGCTGCAGCACGCGATCATGGGCTACCTGCCCGGCTTCGCCACTCCCCGCATCGTCTGCGACGTGCCCTACGTCGGCAAGCGCTGGGTGCACCAGCTCGAGTCGTACGACACGGTGCGCGGCATCTCGTACTGGACCAAGAACTACCGCACCGGGATCGAGCTGGACGACCCCGAGGCGCTGGAGCGCACCTACGAGTACTTCGACCCGATCGACACCCTGCCGGCCGACGGCCAGGCATGGTGGGCGGAGCACTCCGGCGACGACGCCGCGGCCTTCGAAGCGGCGGTAGCTGCGGCAGCGGTGTCCCGGCAGGCGTCGGTCGACCAGCTGGCCCGCGCGTAACCTGACAATTGTCACGGCTAGATCAAACGAATCGTCAGATGGCGGGCGGGCGACCCTCGTACGGGGTCGACAGGACGATGGTCGTGCGCGTGCGCACGTTGGCCACGGCCCGGATCTCGGCCAGCAGCGTCTCGAGGTCGCCCGGCGACGGCACCCGGACCTTGAGGATGTACGACTCCGCACCCGCCACGCTGTAGCAGGACTCGATCTGCGGGAGGCCGACCAGCCGGTCAGGGGCGTCGTCGGGGGCGGCCGGGTCGAGCGGCGTGACGGAGATGAACGCGGTGAGCGGGAGCCCGACGGCCACCGGGTCGATCACGGCGGCGTAGCTGCGGACGACGCCACGTTCTTCGAGCTTGCGCACCCGCTGGTGCACGGCCGACGTCGACAGGCCCGTGGAGCGGCCCAGGTCGGTGTAGCTCATCCGCCCGTCGGTGGCGAGCAGGCGCAGGATCTGCCGGTCGAGGTCTTCCACGCCGCTGAATGTACCGGCGGGTGGCCAGGTGACCTACGCAGTTGCGCCGATCAGGGTTTCGGCGGGGTCCACACGTAGGGCGTGGTCGTGGTCAGCACCCGCAGGCCCAGGCGTTCGAGGATGGGTCGGCTGTCGGGCGATGCGTCCACCTGGAGGTAGCGGAAACCGCGCCGGACCGCCAGGTCGGCGCGGTGGGCGACCAGCGCCCGGTAGATGCCGCGGCGCCGCCAGTGCGGCAGCGTCGTCCCTCCCCAGAGGCTGGCGAAGTCGGTGCCTTCGTGGAAGCGCACCCAGCCGGCCGAGACGATCACCCCGCCTGCGTCGGCGACCAGCACGTCGATGGTCTCGGGTACGGCCGCGACCTCGTCCCTCAGGCCATCGACCCAGTGGTCGCTGTCGCGGCCCCAGACCTCCTGGTGGACCGCGCCGATGCCCGCCCAGTCGGCGTCGGACGCCAGCGGCCGGATGGTCACGCCGGTGGGCGCCGGTGCCGTCGCGCACGCGGCGACGACCGACTCGACCGGCCCGATGACGAGCGACTCCGGGTCTTCGGCGACGAACCCGGCCCGGACGAGGCGGTCAGGCAGGTCGACCGGACGGTCGTACCCGTACGTCTTCCACTCGAACCGCTTGCCGAACCCCTGGTAGTAGCGGACCGTCTCGGCGATCGCCCCGTCGGCCGTGGACTCGTCGAGGTCGCTCCACTCGACGAAGCGGCCGTGCTCGGACTCCGGCGGCGGTGTCACCCGGATCACCGGCCCCACACGCTCGGTCCGCCACCCGGCCTGCGGGGGTACGAGGCTCTGCCGTACCTGCCGGTCGAACGCGGCGAGCAGGTCGCTGTCGGAGGTGGGCGAGGTCATGGACGGGTGAGCGCGCGACCGATCACGACGCGCTGGATCTGGTTCGTGCCTTCGACGATCTGCAGCACCTTCGCCTCGCGCATGTACCGCTCGACCGGGTAGTCCTCGACGTAGCCGTAGCCGCCGAAGACCTGGACGGCGTCGGTGGTGAGCTTCATGGCCATGTCCGTGGCGAACAGCTTGGCCATCGCGGCCTCGGTCGAGAACGGCCGCCCGGCGTCGCGCAGCCGGGCCGCGGCGAGGTAGGTCGCTCGCGCGGCCGCGACCGATGTCGCCATGTCGGCGAGCATGAAGGACAGCCCCTGGAACTCCGCGATCGGCCGCCCGAACTGCTTGCGGCCCTGTGCGTAGTCGACGGCGGCGTCGAGGGCCGCTTGCGCGAGGCCCACCGCGCAGGCGGCGATGCCGAGCCGTCCGCTGTCGAGGGCGGACATGGCGATCTCGAAGCCCTGCCCCTCGGCACCGATCAGCCGGTCGTACGGGACCCGGGCGCCCTCGAGGCGGATCTGCGCGGTGGTCGACGCTCCGGCGCCCATCTTGCGCTCGGGCGCCGCAGCCGACAGGCCGGGCGTCGAGGCGTCGGCCAGCAGGCAGGACACGCCGCGCGGCCCCTCCCCTGACGTACGGACCAGCAGGTTGTAGAAGTCCGCCTCGCCGCCGTGGGTGATCCACGCCTTGGTCCCGTCGACGACCCAGACCGCGTCGTCGCCGTCGCCCTCCTGCACGGCCCGCGTCTGGAGGGCCGCAGCGTCGGAGCCCGACTGCGGTTCGGAGAGGCAGTACGCCCCGAGCAGGTCCCCGCCCAGGAAGTCCGGCAACCACCGCTCGCGCTGCTCCGGCGTGCCGAAGTGGGCCACCGGATGGCAGGCGAGCGTGTGCACGCTGACGCCGATGCCGACCGAGAGCCAGGCCTTGGCCAGCTCCTCGAGCACCTGCAGGTAGACCTCGTACGGCTGGCCGCCGCCGCCGAGCTCCTCGGGGTAGGCGAGGCCGAGCAGGCCGGCCTTGCCGATCGTCCGGAACACCTCGCGCGGGAATCGCTTGTCGTGCTCGAACTCGGCCGCGCGAGGGGCGAGCTCGGCCGCAGCCAGCTCGCGGGTCAGGTCGAGCAGGTCAGCAGCCTCAGGTGTGGGGAGCAGGCGTTGTACGGCCATCGGCATGGGTCAGCCCTCCAGGACGACGAGCTCGCGGGGACGCAGGTTGAGCCGTTCGGCGCCAGTATCGGTGCACACCAGGATGTCCTCGATGCGCGCGCCGTAGCGGCCCGGCAGGTAGATGCCTGGCTCGACCGAGAAGGCCATGCCGGGCTCGAGCAGCAGCTCGTTTCCAGCGACGATGTACGGGTCCTCGTGGGTCTCGAGGCCGATGCCATGACCCGTACGGTGGACGAACTGTTCCCCGTAGCCCGCCGCCGCGATGACGTCGCGGGCTGCGGCGTCGACGCTGGCGCAGGAGACCCCCGGCCGCGCCCAGAGGCAGGCGGCCTCCTGGGCCGACTGCAGCACCTGGTAGGCGGCGAGCAGCTCGGCGCCAGGGTCGCCGACGGCGTAGACCCGGGTCGAGTCGGAGCAGTAGCCCGACGGCATCGTCCCGCCGATGTCGACGACGACCGCGTCGCCCGGCGCGATCACGCGGTCGGACACCTCGTGGTGCGGGCTGGCACCGTTCGGCCCGCTCGCCACGATGACGAAGTCGACCGTCGAGTGCCCGGCGGCCAGGATCGCGTCGGCGATGTCGGCGCCCACCTCGCGTTCGGTACGGCCCGGCTGGAGCCACTCGTGGACCCGGGCATGGACCGCGTCGATCGCCCGGCCGGCCGCGCGGAGGGCCGCGACCTCCGTAGTGGTCTTGCGCATCCGCAGCTCGCGGAGCACCGCTCCCCCAGGTCGTTGGGCGACACCCGGCATGGCATCGCGCAGCGCGAGCACCTTGGCCGCCCACATGTGGTCGTCGAGTGCCACGGCCCGTACGTCGCCGAGCACGCGGGCGACCAGCGCGTAGGGGTCGTCGGTCTCGGCCCAGGTGTGGATCGCCACCCCCTGGTCGCCGAGCGGGCTCGCCTCGGCCGCGGCGCGCTCGAGCAGCGGGACGACGATGCTCGGGGCGCCCTCCGCCGGCAGCAGCAGGCAGGTCAGCCGCTCCAGCGCGATGGCGTCGTAGCCGGTCAGGTAGCGCAGGTCGGGCCCGGGCGTGACCAGGAGGGCGTCCAGACCGGCCGCCTTGGTGCAGCCCTGCGCCCGCGCCAGCCGCCCAGCGCTGTCTGCTCCTGGATCGCTCACCCCGTCACTCTAGGACCGCGTGCCAGGTCACGTGCTCGCGGCTGCGCGCTGCTGCGCCAGGAGGCTGGCGAGCCGTTCGATGAGGTCGTACGGGATCGGATCCCGGTACGCGAAGTGCAGCGTCCCCTTGCCGGTGTGGTAGCGCGCGACCTCCTTCTGGAACGCCTCGTCGCCGGCCGGGACCGGGTAGATGCTGAGGTGGTCCTTCCAGCCGGCGAAGTAGACGAGGGACCGGCCGTTCAGCGTCAGCGTGGGGATCCGGTAGCTGATCGCCTCGCCGGCGGTGGGCACGGCCCGGTGCATGGCGCTGCGGACCTGCTCGAGGAGGGACTGGACGGCGGGCGCGAACGTGGCGATGTAGTCGTCGATGTTTCCCGGCTGCCCCTGGTGCTCCGCCATGTGGACCATCATTCGACGTCATCGCCTCCTGCGGAAGGCCCCGCCCGCACAATGCCCGCACAATGGGTGCCGTGTCGGTGGACCTCGGGATCGCGCCGCTGGCACTACCAGCCCGAGCATCCAGGCCAAGGATCCGCACGGGGTCCTGAGGCGTCTTGGGTACAGGGAAGGTGAGCCGGGTGCGCCGTCGTCAGACCGCTGTCGTGGTCGCCGGCTGCCTGCTCGCGGCCGGCTGCAGCGGTGGCGCGCCGGCGGGGCCAGGACCGTCCCCCAGCGCGGGGCTGACGACTCGCGCGCCCGCTCCGGCTGCCACCGGCGCGGGCACGTCGCCGCAGCCGTCGTGCAGCACCGGTGCCGTGCTCGCCGGGTGGCCCGTGCAGCGGCTGGCCGCCCAGACGCTGGTCGTGACCGTCGAGGAGAACGCGACGAGGTCCGTGGCGCCCGAGGTTGCGGCCGGCGCCGGCGGCGTGCTCCTGCGCGGCACCCACGGACCCGCGGACCTCGGTGCGGTCCTCGCCTCGTTGCGTACGAAGGCCCCGGGCGGGATCGAGCCGTTCGTCATGACCGACGAGGAGGGTGGCGCCGTGCAGCGGATGGCCAACCTCGTCGGGGTGGTCCCTTCGGCCCGCGCGATGGCCGCGATGACCCCGGCCGAGATCACGCAGACAGCGACCGCGCTCGGTCGCCGGCTGCGCGCACTCGGCGTCACCGTCGACCTCGCGCCGGTGCTCGACCTGGACGCGGGTCCAGGACCCAACGCCTCGGACCCGGACGGGACGCGCTCGTTCAGCCTGTCCGCGGCAGTGGCCACGAAGGACGGGCTCGCCTTCGCCGCGGGGCTGCAAGCCGCCGGGGTCATGCCGGTCGTCAAGCACTTCCCCGGGCTCGGTGGTGCGACGGCCAACACCGACGACGCCGCCGCCATGACGCGTCCCTGGAGCGAGCTGCAGGGCGCCGGGCTGCTGCCGTTCTCGGCGGCGGTGCGGGCCGGCCTGCCGGCGGTCATGGTCACCAACGCGAGCGTGCCCGGACTCAGCACGGTGCCGGCCAGCATCTCTCCCGCGGTGATCAGCGGAGTGCTCCGCCACCAGCTCGGGTTCCACGGCCTGGTCATCACCGACTCGCTGTCCGGTGGGGCGCTCGTGGCGTCCGGCAGCTCCGTCCAGTCGGCGAGCGTGGCCGCGCTGGTCGCGGGCGCCGACCTGGTCCTGTTCGACTTCACGGCGAGGAAGCTGGCCGCGGGCTACTCGGGCACCGTCGCGGCCATCGTCGTCGCCGTCACGTCCGGCCGGCTGTCGCGAGCTCGTCTGGAGGACGCCGTCGGGCACGTCCTCACGGCCAAGGCCATCGACCTCTGCCGCTGAGGGTCTGTCGCGAGAAGGTGTACCCGTGACCAGCCTGCGCGTCCTGACGTACAACGTGCGGTCGATGCGAGACGACCGGGCCGCGTTGGCGCGGGTGATCCGCTCGGCCGAGCCGGACGTCGTCCTCGTCCAGGAGGCCCCGCGGTTCTTGCGCTGGCGGTCGCTCTGCGCAGAGCTGGCTCGTACGTCGGACCTCGTCGTCGTGGGCGGCGGCCGTGCCGCCGGGTCGAACCTGATCCTCTCGACCCTCGCCGTCGGCGTGGTCTCGAGCTCGGCGGCGCTCTTCAGCCCGGATGCCGGAAGCCACCGCCGCGGGACGGCGATCGCCGTCTTGGTCAAGGGGGGCCGGCGGTTCGCCGTCGCGGGTACCCATCTGGACCTCGTCCCGGAAGCGCGGCTGCGGCACGTGGGCGAGCTCGAGTCCGCGATCGGCGCGCAGGTTCCGGCCGGCATCCCGATCGTCGTCGCCGGCGACGTCAACGATCAGCCGGGTTCGGCGGCCTGGAGCGCGCTGGCGAGGGGGCGCGCGGATGCTTTCGCCGCGGCAGGTACGGGCGACGGATGCACGTTTCCCGCGCGCGAGCCGCACCGGCGCATCGACGGCATCTTCGTCGACCCCGCGATCGGCGTACGCGCCGCGCGGGTGCTCGACCAGGCGGACGTTCTGCTGGCCAGCGACCACCGCCCCCTGATGGCTGACCTGGAGCTGTGAGCCCGGCGCGTTCAGGTGGCCTGCGCCGGCGGTTGGTCGTCGAGGTCGTCGAGGTCCTCGGGGTCCTCGAGCAGCGCGGCCGGGGCGCGCATCCGCCACGCATCGGTCACGAGCTCGTCCAGCCGCTGGACATCGACCTGCTCCAGGCGCAGCATCACCAGCGGCCAGCCGTCGTATCCGGGCTCGGTGAAGAACACCTCCGGCTCGCCGAGCAGGAGCGCCTGCTTCTCGGCCTCGTCGCCGACGTACAGGACCGCGATGTCGGTACGGATGACCCGCGGCCGCCCGGCCCGGCGCTCAGGGTAGGACCAGACGAAGCCCTTGCCCGCGACGCGGAAGTCGAAGCCGTCGCTGTCGATCTCCTCGACGTGCGG